>MDSZ01068981.1_pt1 | contig 24844 bp, 40 predicted proteins | sample 811201 | NCBI WGS metagenome assembly MDSZ01 (sample SAMN05326647, study PRJNA326480) | marine metagenome | isolation source: seawater | place: Indian Ocean: North | collected 2010
CATGGACTGGTCCTCGTTATTTGGTGTAATATGAAACAGGACGTTTTGTGGAGAACAATACATTGTGTAATAATTGGTGTTACAGTTTTAATACCAATTATTACAATACTAATTGCAATATTCTAAAAGGTAAGATATGTCAATAGAAAAAACAGCATTTGCATTTGCAACAGCGGCACACTATGCTGTTGGTCAAAAACGAAAGTATTCAGGTGATGATTATATTGTTCACCCTATTCGTGTTGCACAAACTGTAAAACAATTTGGCGGCAATGATGATATGGTTGCTGCCGCTTACTTGCACGATGTTGTAGAAGATACACAAGTTAATTTAGATATTGTTACTGGAATGTTTGGTAGTGTTGTTGGAAAACTAGTAGATGATCTTACTGATGTAAGTGTTCCTAGTGATGGTAATCGTGTTGCACGTAAAGCAATTGATCGTGAGCATCTTGCAAATGCATCTACAGATGCACAGTTCATAAAATGTGCTGATATTATCGATAACAGTTCAGACATTGCTGACAACGATCCAGCATTTTGGAAAGTATACAAACAAGAAATGCAATTGTTGTTGGATGTTATGACTAAAGTTAAAAACACAGATATTTGGAACAAAGCCAAAGAAAGTGTAGATAAAGGTTGACAAGCAAGAGTTCTTGCTATAAACTATAAGAGTAAGTTAAAAAAGTTAGGAGACTACAAATGTCAATTTCGCCAGAACTTCAAAACGCTATTGATGCTTTGCGTAAAATCCAATCACAAGCTGATCTTAATATTCTTGCAAATGAATGGAAAAGCCAATCTACTTTTATTGGTCGTAATGCAACACGTGGTATGAAAAAAGGTGATACAGTGACTTGGGAGTCACGTGGTTTTGTTCATACTGGCGTTATTCAAAAGATGAATCGTAAGACTACAGAAATCGTAGCCGCTGGTGCTACACCATTTGGTCGAACAGTAACTCGTGTGCCTAACAGCATGATTACAGGAATTGTGGAGAGTGCGTAATGAGGTTTAAACAACTTAAATTTGTTAATACTACAGTGCCTAAAGGAATTCAGGCATTTGTAAAATACGGCAAATATGATTTGAGCATTGTTAAAAACGAAATGTCATATGGCAATGCAAACGGGCTATATGAGATTGCAGTATTCCAAGGCGACGATCAAGTAGAGCTTCCTGGAATTACTGAACAAGGAGATACTGTAAAAGGCTTTTTGTCCGAAAAGCAAGTTGAAGGTATCATGCTCAAACTTCATGCAGTAACTGGCAATGAAGGTGTCAACAATGAGTGAAGACATTGAGAAAAAACTTGGTCCGGATGTTTTAAAGAAAATACAATATCCGGACTATCATGGTGGCCCATACGATAGAGGTGGTGCTGATAGTTATTATAGACGAGGATGGAATCCCCATTGTTATACAGGTCCTGGCATTGGTCCACATGGTGGTGCTGTTCGTGTTGAGATGGATGATATGACAGCAGAAGAGATTGTTGCATACACTGCTGGTTATAGAGATAACGAAGAAGAAGGTAATCACAAGGAATACTAATGACTGATAAAAATAAAAAAAATAATACTTGGCAATATTCATTTGAATTTACACAGCCGTATAATTCAAGTTTACCCAATGGTGGATTTACAGATGATGCTGTAGACAAATTGCTGGAAATATGTGATGGTGATTTTGAAAAGTTGGATCAGTGGATTGTAGAACAACTAGAGCAAATTGCTGAAGAGATTAAAGAAGATCAAAAGCAATTGAAATTTAATTTTGAAGAAACTACAACTTTAGAGGAACAGCGAGAAATGTTTGATCGCTTGTTTAAATAAATATGTATATGGAACTTTGGCAAATTATTTTTGGATTGTTTGTAGCTGCATGTGCCTACTTTAGTTATAGAAGTGGACACAAAAGAGGCATCACAGACGGTATGGAAAGCACACTAATTCTTCTTGAACAAGGTAGATATATTAGAACAGCAAAAGATAGTTCTGGTGAAATACAAATTTATCGTGTTCCTGATCATATTGAGACTCGTGAATTAGGTGAATTGGATCCGCAAATAGAGAATGAAACATAATCTAATTTCAACAGAAAGTCTAAAACAAATGCAGGCTACCGGTGAGTGGCCTGTTGTGCATAGTGAACTACTAGAAAACAAATATAATGATAGATACAAACGTGCAGGTGAACTTTTTGATGTATTAAACGAAGACATTTTTTATGCTTTAAATGATATTAATGATAAACAAAAACCTACTTCAACAGTTGTATACGATCCAAATATACCTAACAAAAGTTATGCACATCAATACCAAGGTGCAGTATTTGGATATGATGTTGATGTAATGGCAGGCCCTGAAAGTTGGAACAGTGATACTGTAGGTAAAGATTATGTAGAACGTAGAAAATGTTATATATACGATTGGACAAGTAAAAAACTACCATTTGAGTTACCCGAGTTAGAATACTTTGTAGAGATGCACAATGATTTTAAACCTGTGTTACAATACTATGCAGATACATGTTATAGTGATCAAAAAGATACATGGAATAAAAATCTTTACAAATTAATGATAATTCAGTATAATGTTCCTACAGCAGAAGAAAATACACGTGTGGAGCATCGCAAACATAACACAGAAAGATTTGGCGATGAACACTGTGATGAAACACTAGGAGGTTTACATTTAGGAGAAAACTTTATAGAGTTTCATGCTAAGAATACTTTAAATAGTTCATGGGAACATATTGATGGTTTAGAACAAAATAGTATGCTTTGGATGTTTGGCGAACATGCAGAGAGAAGTGGATGGATTCCAACCTATCACGGTATGACACATAATAGTAATCCACAACACGATACACGCTATTCAATAATTTTTGATTTACAAGCAAGATATAACGGAGAATAAAAAATGGCATTAGTCCCTACAGTGGTAGAACAAACAGGTCGCGGTGAACGTGCATATGATATTTACAGTCGTCTTCTCAAAGATCGAATTGTAATGCTTAACGGAGAAGTAACAGATCACACAGCAAACTTAATTGTTGCTCAGATGCTTTTTTTAGAGTCACAAAATTCAGAAGAGCCAATTAATTTTTACATCAATAGTCCAGGTGGTAGTGTTACAGCAGGTCTTGCAATTTACGATACTATGCAGTTTATTAAAGCGCCTGTAAGCACTATTGTAATGGGTCAAGCGGCAAGCATGGGTAGTTTCCTAGCAATGGCAGGTGAAGCAGGACAGCGTTTTGTATTGCCTAATAGCCGCACAATGATACATAGAGTAAGCAGTGGCACACCAGGAACACGTGGAAGTGTTCATGTGCAAGAACTTGAATTTGAAGATGCACGTAGGCATTTTGAAGAATCTAAATTCTTAAACGAACGACTTACAAAATTATACGTAGAACACAATACAGCAAACAAAACATTTGATGAGCTATTTGAAACTATGAAATTTGATACATTTCTTACAGCAGAAGATGCAGTAAGAAACGGTTTTGCAGATAAAGTAGTAAGTAAGAAATCATAAATACATATCCAGACTTAAAACCGCTTGTTAGTAAAAATAGCATATATATTGTGCTAAGATCACGATAAATATACTAACAAGAGAAGAAAGTATTCTTTATTAAGGTTGGAAGTCAAAATTCATGTATACTTACAAAGCAAGATTAATTAGAGTGATTGATGGCGACACAGTAGATGCTGAAATCGATTTAGGTTTTGATGTATTTGTGCGTCAACGTATTAGACTATATGGTATCAACACTCCAGAGTCACGAACTACTGATTTAGTGGAAAAAGAAAAAGGTCTTGCGGCTAAGCAACGTCTGATTGAACTTCTACCTAGAGAGTTTGTAGTTGAAACTATTCTAAATAAACGTGGCAAGTATGGCCGTGTTCTTGGAGTTTTAAAAGTCCAAAATGAAGATGAAACACTTACAAACATAAACGATCTGCTAGTCGAAGAGGGACACGCGGTTCGTTATATGTTAGGAAAGTAATTTTATGCGTATATTTGGTTTATGGACAATTCTAGCCGCATTGTCAATCTCAGTAGTAGCGGCTTATTATAGTATTGTAGGCTTGGTAGCAATTTTCGCTGCAGCCGCAATACCTATTATTATCATGGGCACAGTATTAGAAGTAGGCAAATTGACTAGTGCAGTTTGGTTACACTTGTATTGGAATAGAGCTCCATTTTTAATGAAATCTTATTTAACAGTAGCAGTAATATTACTCATGTTTATTACAAGCATGGGTATTTTTGGCTTTTTATCAAAAGCACATATTGAACAACAAAGTGCTGGTGCTGAAAATGTTGCACAATTAGAACGTATTGTCACAGACATTGCAAGGAACGAGAGTATTATTGCTCGTGCAGAAAGTAAAATACAAAAGTTAGATAGTGCAGACGAGGCAGAAGATGATGGTATTCAGGCAAAAATAGACAAAGAGCAACAACGTATTTCTACAGCGTATGATGCAGTCAAGCCAGCTATCGAAGATCAAGAAGCAATTATTTTTGCACAAAAGCAAAACCGCTTGGATGCACAAAAGCCGTATCAAAGTGAAATTGCAAATATTGATCGTAAAATTTCACTGCTAGATGAATATATCGAAAACAATGAAATTAAAAAAGCACAAAGTATGATTGGTTCCAATCCAGATGGTGTGTATGGTCCTAAAACTGCAAAAGCAGTGCAGGATTTTAGAGAAGCACAATTAGTAAGACGTGATGTTGTGTTACAAACATTAAATGAATTAACTACTAGTGTTGATACAATTACTGTTAATGCGAGAGCAGAAATACAAAGACTACGTGGTGTAGCAGAACAACAAATACAAAACAGTAATGAACTAATAGATAGACTTCGCTTAGAATTAGGCAAAGGTGCTACAATAGACAACACTGAAGAAATATTAAAACAGCGTAATTTAATTGTTGTTGCAAATGATCAATTAGATAATTTATTTGAAAAGAAATATACTATTGAGGCAGAAGCTCGTGTTTTAGAAGCTGAAGTAGGTCCAGTGAAATACATTGCTGAATTAGTATATGGTGACACAGATAAAAATACACTAGAAGAAGCAGTTCGTTGGGTTATTATTATCCTTGTTGTGGTATTTGATCCATTAGCTGTTGTGCTAGTTATTGCAGGTATTACATTAGTTGAAGGCAATCGTAAAACATTGCCAAAGCTACCTACACCACCTCAGCCTACAAAAAAGCCTGAGCCTGAAGTTGAACCAAAAGAGGAAGAACACCAGGAGCAAGAAGTAATAGTAGAATTAGAAGAACTTGAAACTATAGAAGAGTTTGATAATATTGAAGGTGCTGTGAGATACAAAGGTAGAATTTATCACCCAGAAGACGAAAACTATAATACAGTTATTGCACAAGTAAAAGAAAATGCACATGCTAAAAAAGTAATGGAACAGGACATGCTAAATAAAAATAAAGAAGATGAGAGAAATGACAAATGATGTATTTGGTTGTTGGTACGAACCCGGTGATGCTGGAACATGGCTTTCATGGTTTATTAACCAACACGAGGGATATCCTAAATTTGATAAAAAAATACGCTACGAGCAAAACGGTAATCCCTATGGACAAATTCCATCAGATTGTGCATGTCCTGGATCCAATTGGCACATAACTGATTTTAAATCTTATCGTAATACTACACTAGACTCACATGCAAATAGTTTAGTGAAATCAATTAAGTTTAAAGATTTTAGAAAAAATTTAGTAGTAAAAAATATAAAACACGAAAGAGATTATACTAATTTATGCTATAAAATTATTCCATGGCATAATCCAATACATACGGAACCAGAAGAAATTAAAAGATGGGAATTAAAAGATAAAAACTCAACTGATCTTGTTAAAAGAATAGTAAGAGAAAGCAATACTAAAGCTGTAATTATTCCCGAAACAGATGTATATTCTTCTATATTTGCAAAGAGATTTGCATTTATTAGACCAGAATTTACAGTTAAAAAAGCGTTAGATATTTACAAAGCTAGAAAAGAATATGAGTATCAACAAACCGCAGAAATATTATCAAACTATGTAAAAGTGCATAGGTTGTTTATAGACAAAATAGTTATTAAAAATGACAGAGAAGAATATTTAAAACTTTTAGATATATTACAAGTTCCTGAATTAGAAGATTGGTCTAGTCATACCAGTGACTATTATAAAACATTCTTTAAGCCTTGGGAAACTATATTAAATAGTGAATTAAATAAAAGACCAGAAACAAAACAATTAAATAACATTGTGAGAGGCATAAAATGAAAACTGATAATAGTGTTTATACTGTAACATATCCAGATTTACATATGACAGATGATGGAATGTCTGTGCTAGTAACAAGCACAGATTCTAACTTCATTGACAGTGTAAAAGGTATCTTTGAAAAATATATCTATACAAGTATTGTATTTTATGTGCAACCAAATAAAACCAACAGTGAAACACTAGCATGGATGTGGAATGTAAGCACTACATGTGATTTAATGATAATTGATATTGATAGTTGTGCATGGGAAGACATTATGGCTGCATTAATAAAACCTAATTATCATAACAATCAGGTATTGTATTATAGTAGTAAATACAAGAGAAGAGAAACAGCTAGACTTATTAATGCAACAGGAACAAATTTAATTGTGAGAAAAGTTGAAGACATTGATAGATTTATAAGGCTACAAATGAATCCAGAGGGAATCTATGATATCTAATACAATTTGCAATTTTTGCGATAGAGATACAACTCAAGTTAAAAAGTTATTAGCCGGAAATAATGGTATACACATTTGTAATGAATGTGTTGACCTGTGTCATCATATATTAGACAAAGAAACCAAACCTAAAAATGTTTTAAAAACTATTCCTAGTCCTAGGAAAATACACGAACATTTAGATCAGCATGTTATAAGTCAACATAAAGCAAAGAAAACACTTAGCGTAGCAATTTACAATCATTTTAAAAGACTAAAATCAAAAAATAAAAAATTGCAAAAAAGTAATGTTCTAATTGCAGGTCCTACAGGCACTGGTAAAACACTAATGGCGCAAACTTTAGCTGAATATTTAAATGTGCCGTTTGTTGTCACAGATGCTACTACTCTTACAGAGAGCGGATATGCAGGTGATGATACTGAAGTATTAATTCATAAATTATTCCAAAATTCTGATTTTGATATTGAAAAAACAGAAATGGGAATAATATATGTAGATGAAATTGATAAAAAAGCAAAACGTAATGATATGATGAGTTTGAGTAGAGATGTAAGCGGAGAAGGTGTGCAACAAAGTTTACTCAAATTAATGGAAGGAACAATAGTTACTGTTCCAAACAAGCCGCAATCAAATCCAGAAAAAGTAGATATTGATACAAGTAATATACTTTTTATAGTTGGTGGTGCATTTGTAGGATTAGAAGATACAGTAACACAGCGTTTAGGTAAAAGCACTATTGGATTTAATAGCAGTGATGCTAATAAAGTTAACAATTGGGAAGATAACTTAGAAACAAGAGATTTAGTCAAATATGGTTTAATTCCTGAATTTATTGGGAGGTTGCCTAGTGTCAATATACTTGAAGAACTTACAGAAGAAGATTTGATAAAAATTCTCACAGAACCAGTAAATAGTATTGTTAATCAAATACAAGAGCTTTTTTTACTTGACAAAATACAAATAGAGTTTAAAATAAAAGCATTAGAAGAAGTGGCAAAGATTGCTATAGAACAACAAATAGGAGCAAGGGGTTTAAGAAAAATACTTGATAATGCATTACTTGACATTCAGTATCAATTACCCGAGCTTGCAGAGAAAGGAGTTAAAAAAATAATTGTGACAGATCAAGTTATTACACTTGGACATGGACCAGTTATGATAAAAAACTGATGAGAAAAAATTACAAACAAAGAGATAGAGGTCCGCAAGTTTTAGCTAACAATAAAATTCAAGCCGAAAGAGTAAGAGTTAATTTTGCAGATGGTGAAAGTAAGATAATGAACAAGCGAGATGCTATTAACGAAGCTCGCAATCAAGGATTAGATCTGGTGTTGATCGCTGAAAAAGCTGATCCACCGGTGTGTAAGATTATCGAACTAAACAAATATTTGTATGGTTTAAAACAGAAAGAAAAAGAACAAAAAAAAGCTGCTAGAGCTAGTCAAATAGAAACAAAAGAAATACGTCTTGGATTAAATATTGATACAGGTGATTTGAATACTAAAGCCAAACAAGGTATAAAATTTATCGAAAAAGGATCTAGATTAATTGTTACAGTTGTTTTACGTGGCAGAGAACGTGGAAAGCAGGATTTAGCAAAAGATTTGCTAAATACATTTGCTGAGTTAGTCGGCACAGAATACGAACAAATCAGCACCCAAAACAACAGAGTAATGGGCAAATTCAAATCATGAGAGTTAAATGAGCAATAGACATATAAAAGGCGAAAAAGGCATGCATATAGTTGTCCATAACAACAATGTTGAAAAAGCTATGAGACAACTAAAGAAGAAACTACTACGTGACGGATTGTTTAACGAGATTCGCGATCGTAGGTATTTTAAAAGTAATACAGAAAAACGTTTAAAGGCAGAGGCAGCCGCAGCGGCTCGTCACCGCCGTAGACAAGCCAAGGAAGATTGGTAGAAAGAATTACACACTGAGTGTATAAATCGAGACGCCTAATGGGTCTCAAAATATCTTGCTTAAAAGGAGATAAACTATGACAAGATTAACAACATTTGATTTAAACAAAATCACACCTTATGCTGTAGGCTTTGACAGCATCATTGCGGACATGTTCCAATATGCACAGAACAACAAAGCAAGTAGTGGTTATCCACCATATAACATTCGCAAAGAAGGCAACAGATTTCAAATTGAAATTGCTCTTGCTGGTGTGCGAAAAGAAGACCTTGAAATTACAACCGAAGATGGCAAATTAAGTATTAGTCATAATCCGGAAGAAGTAGAAGAACAAGGCGAATACGTTCATAAAGGTATTGCACAACGTAAGTTTAGTAGAATCTGGACTCTAGCAGAAAATGTAGTTGTCAATGGTGCTACTATGGAAAATGGTATGCTTTACATTGAACTTGAACGTATTGTTCCAGAAGAAATGAAACCAAAAACAATTAATATTGATTAAGAGGTAAAAATGGCTCAAGTATCACACGAAGAGGTTGCAGAAGTGACAAAACTAAAAGGTCCACCAAGATATAATGTTATTATGCTAAATGATGATAGCACTCCTATGGAGTTTGTAATAACTGTTCTTACTAATATATTTGGACATACAATGGAAACAGCCAAAAGTGTGATGCTTGAGGTTCACGAAAAAGGTAGAGCAATTTGTGGCACTTACAGCTACGAAGTTGCAGAACAAAAGTGTGTTGAAACAATTACAGAATCTAGACGTAACAGCTATCCACTAGATGTTACAATTGAAAAAACAGACTAATACATCAACAGGAAACATTATGAATAAAAGAGCTAAACTAGATAAAAGTTTGCATTGGACAACCTTTTATAGTGAGAAACTATTGTTGGCTATAATTGGTGCCCTTACAATGTTTGCAGCAGGTATGGACATTTACAATATGATTATAGCAATGAAGGTAGAACTTGGCGACTTGTTTCTATTGTTCATTTATGCAGAAATTGTAGGAATGGTTGGTGCTTTTTATATAAGCAACAGAATTCCTGTAACACTTCCAATAATTATTGCAATGACTGCCTTGTGTAGACTTATTGTGCTACACAGCAAAGAAGCAGATCCTTGGATGCTTATTGCAGAAGCAGGTGCTATTGCAGTGCTTGCAGCGGCAGCATATATTATGAGTTACAAAGATAAATTAAGTTTAGAAAAGAAAGCAATTAGAAATGAAAAACTGGACTAAAAATTCTCCATATAGAAACAAACACAAAGACGAAATTGCAGATATGTTTTATGAGCAGTTCAAAAGACATGGTGTAAGACTGCCAGAAACATATACTGAGCAGGAATTGATTGACTTAAACCCAGAAGTTCCTGTATACTTTACTAAAGCACATATGAAATTGAAAGATAAAAAATGAGCAGATTTAAAAACTTTATTGCTTGGGTAAAATTTTTAAACAAACAAGGTGGTAGTTGGTCGTATTTTTCTATGTTAAACGATGCTTGGTCAAATAGTAAAACATGGAAGACCACAGGAACTTGGCCATATGATATGGATAAAAGATGAAAGTAGGAATTACATTTAGCACATTTGATTTACTTCATGCAGGACATATTGGCATGTTGCGTGAAGCAAAAGCAAATTGTGATTACTTGATTGTGGGACTACAAAGTGATCCTACAATTGATAGACCAGACACAAAGAACAAACCTGTGCAAACAATGGTAGAACGTTATGCACAGCTCAATGCTTTAAAGTTAGTAGATGAGATTGTTCCATATCAAACTGAACAAGATGTGATTGACATACTCGAGCTATTTCAATTAGATGTTAGATTTTTAGGTGAAGAATATAAATTACAAGATTTTACGGGCAAAGATGTATGCCAAGAGCGAGGCATAGCTTTGCACTTTAACAAGCGAGATCACAGATTTAGTAGTAGTGACTTGCGCAAACGTGTGTGTGAAAGAGAGAACCAAAAATGAGAATCGAAACAGAAGTGAAACTTGACTATAGTGATGTGTTGATACGTCCAAAGCGTAGCACACTTGGATCACGCAAAGAAGTGGATCTTGAAAGAGGATTTAATTTCCGTAATTATAAACCTCACGACAACGATGAAACAATTCAAGGAAAGCATTGGAGAGGACTTCCAATTATGGCTGCTAACATGGATGGTGTTGGCACATTTGAAATGGCAAAAGAACTTGCTAAACAAAAACTTTTTACTTGTCTTGTAAAAACATACAGTGTAAATGAACTAGTTGATTTTTTTGATGATGAATCTGATCAAGAAATGCTACATACAAACTATGTTGCATACAGTATGGGTATCACAGATGCTGATCATCAAAAGTTTAGAATGGTATATGAACAAGCACACAATATTAAATTTGTATGTATTGATGTTGCTAATGGTTACAGTGAACGCTTTACAGACTTTGTAAGAGAGTTTCGTGCATTGTATCCTAGTATTGTAATTATTGCAGGCAATGTGGTTACAGCAGATCAAACACAGGAGTTAATTTTAAGTGGAGCAGACATTGTTAAAGTGGGGATTGGCCCTGGGTCGGTTTGCACGACCCGTATTAAAACTGGTATTGGTTATCCGCAACTATCCGCAGTCATTGAATGTGCGGATGCTGCACATGGGCTTGGCGGCCTTGTTATTGCTGACGGTGGCTGCACATGTTCTGGGGATGTAGCTAAAGCATTTGCAGGTGGAGCAGATTTTGTAATGTTAGGCGGTATGCTTGCTGGACATGACGAAGGTGGTGGCAAAGTTATTACTAAACACTATGCAACAGGTGAAGCAACAAAACTTTCACATGGTTCGCCTAGTGATTTTATTCCACATTATCAAGAAAAACATTTTGTCCAGTTTTACGGAATGAGCAGTGACGCTGCAAATAAAAAACATTTTGGCGGTCTAAAAGATTATAGAGCCAGCGAAGGTAGAGAAGCTCTTGTTCCATACAGAGGTAAAATTGCTAACACTGTTCAAGATATTCTAGGCGGTATTAGAAGCACATGCACATATGTAGGTGCTAATAGACTTAAACATATCAGTAAGTGTGCTACATTTATTTTAGTCAATAATCAATATAACAGTGTATACGAATCTTCTACTATTAAATAAATATAGTTAGTTCAAAGGAGAATTCTATATGGCCAATAGAGAAGAAAATCATCAGATAGATAGAATGAGACAACAAAGGTCTCGTAGATCAGCTGATAATGTAAGTAGTTTTGAATATGACCAATCTGTAAACACAGATATAACTACGCTAAAAACAGAATCTATGTTTAGCAAAACATTAGATCACAATGCAACAACATTGTTACCAAACGAAGCTGATGTTGTTAAGCTAGCATTAGCAATGGAACGTGGAACCAAACAAGATTTAGAAAATGTAAGTCTTTCTTCAAACGCTACACGTAAATTAGCAAACCCATTAGGTGCGTTTGCATGTGAAGTAACAGGAGCAGACGCATATGGTATGACAATGCCAGCACCACCTACACTTGATAGTGATTGGGGAGCAGGTGAAATGGTTGAAGTATATGAAATGAATATCCAACGTGATACTTCATTTGATGATCTAAACTTTGGTAGTTCAAATACAGCAGCAGATCGTGCAGTAACAAACCTAAATGCATTTGGTGCAGAATACAAAGGCCCTGTAAATGAATCAAGTGGTGCATTAACTCGTGCAGAATTATTTCGTGGTGTAGCACCTGGTTGTTTAGTAGGTCCATACATTTCACAATTCCTTGCACATGATTTTGCAATGGGCGCACATACAATAACACAAAAATATAATGTTCATAATGGAATTTATGGAAATACAAAAACTAACTTTAAAAGCATTGCAGACGGCACTGTTCCAGTAGCACAAGCGGCAGATTCATCACCTAAGTATATTTACAATGGTCGTGGATTGGGAACACTAGTTCACAGTGACTTTGTATATCAGCAATTTTATTACGCAGCAGCTATGTTAGCACATGGCGGCACAAGACACGCAGCATACACAGATGTAGATCCAACTAATAGTGGTGCATTCCTAACAAATGGTGGACCAGCATTCCAAGCAACAGCAGTTGCAGCAGTATCTGCAAATGCGTTAACAGCGGCATGGGTTCAAAAGTGGAGACATCATTGTAAACTACGTCCTGAAACAATGGCAGCACGTGTTGCAACAGGTATGGCAGGCGATACACCTGTATACTATGCACCATCACTATTAAACAATGCACAGTCTACAATTGATGCAGTAAAAGCATTTAACCAAGCAAACGGTGGCGACAACGCACCTTTCCTTCCTTTACTGTATGCAGAAGGATCACCAACACACCCAGCATATCCAGCAGGACATGCTGTAATTGCAGGTGCAAATGCAACAATACTAAAACTTATATACGCAGACGAAAACTGGTCAACTATGGGCAACTACAGTGCAGTTCAACATTCAACAACAGGTGACTCACTGATAAGTTATACTCGTCCTGATGCAGGTGACCTAACAGTGCATGGCGAATTAAACAAACTAGCAGCAAATATTGCTATTGGTCGTAACATTGCAGGTGTTCATTATCGTGCAGATGGCGACTGTGGTATGATGCTAGGACAGAAAGTTGCTATTGCATATTTCAAAGACTATATCAGCAGACAAATTGAATCACGTGGTAGCATTACTATTGTTGGATTTGATGGAGTTTCAGTAACAGTATAAAAGTGCGTTATAATAACGCATCTAAAAAATTACAAAATACACAAGCAAGCAATATTTTTATTGCTTGCTTTTTCTTTAGCTAGTTAATAATGTTACAACCTATGCACTACACGCATAGCGTCTTTGCAGAAATACGTAAGTAATACTGCTATATCTCAGATAAATAGATGTGTAAAAAGAGCGTCCTCAGCTCTATAAAAATGAGTGGCACTTGGAAAGACAAGCGGATGACGCATCCGTTACAAGCGCGGCGCCGTGGAGAGACACGGGGTATTGCTTTCCTCAAGCATCCGACAAAATGGAGAAATAAAATGACACTGACTTTATTTAAAGGTCTGGCGTTACTCTTTGGCGGGCGCAAGACCGCATCGTATCGTTCAGACTTAATGACTTGGGCAAAAACTGAATATAGAAATGATTCAGATTATGCATATTACTACATGTTAGAACACAATGGAAAAGCACCAAAACAATACGAGGGAAATTATAGATGATCAATTTTTTAAAATACTTAAAAGCTCACATGCAGCATAGAGCGGCAGTAAGAGCAACAATCAACGAATTAAGAAACTTAACAAATGCTGAATTAAATGATATTGGTATAAGCAGAGGTGAGATTTATCACATTGCACATACACATAATCCAAAGCCAGTATTTGAAGAAGCACAACCTGTTGAATCAAATGATAACATAAAGGGGTGGGTATAATGACAGCATTAGTTCAAAATTATGTATTCTCACCATTATCGGGATTTTGGTCTGCAATAGATCGTTATACCAAGATAGCTGGTTACTCGAGAGCGGCAGCGGAGCTCGCAAGAGCTGGTTACCACGAGGAATCGAAAAGGTGTATGATGGAAATCAAAAAAGTTCAATAGTATAATATAAAAAGAGCAGTATATCTACTGCTCTTTTATTTTATTACCATCTTCCTTGGCCTTTACCGACAAGCCAAATTATTAAAACAATAATACCTGTCATTACACCTGCAAGTAATAATCCTACAGTCCATTCTATTATTGTTTGTTTTCTTTCTTCTGCTGCGTATACAGCCGCTTTACGCTGTTGACGCATTTGTGCTTCTATTTGCACAATTTCTTTCCAAGCAGATGGTCCATAAAATAGACTAATATGTGAACGTAATTCTTCACGCATTTCTTTTGCCTTTTGTTTATGTCCCCATATCTCAAGAGCATTCTGCTCTACTTTACTTGCACCAAATATTTTTTTAAACATTGGCGGGTTTTCTGCTTGCCTATGAGCAAAGTCTAGATCACTCATACTAGTTGCCCATTGATTTAGTGTGCTTGCCATGTCGTGTAAATCTTTACCAGTGCTAATAGCTGATTTTATGCCTTTATAGGCGGCCGTGGCCAGACCTATGGCGCTAACTGGATCTACCATTTGAACTCTCCTCATTTACTATGTATATTTAAATACTATATAACCTAATAAACCATATATATTATAAATAATGATATGATAGATCTTATTTTAGACATAATTCCAATCGATACAGTTACTTTTTTAGTATGCTTTGGCTATGGAGTTTTTGTCACTTTAATTTTCATTTTGTGGGTTTGGCTTTGTGTAAAATTTAATTAATTAAAGTATATGTTAATAGATAAATACTTACATGGGAAAAACACACTTAATTTCAACAATCGTAAACAACTTACAAGCTATGACTGATCAGTCAGACAAGCGTGAACTACTAGCAAAATATAAAAACGAAATGATGCTAGAGCGTATTGTAAGTATCGCTTATAATCCTTGGATAAATTTAAAAATGCAAGATTTTGAAACAGTAAAGTCTGGCAAAAAATTTGGTATGGGTATAAGTAAATTCCTTCATATAGTAGATGATATAATTGCAAATAAACTTGATGCAAAAGAAAGACGATTTAGTTGTAATATGGCTTTACAACACATTGATGATGTAGAGGCACCTTTGTTTTTAAGTTTAGTAAGACAAGAACTTGATTTAGGTTTAACAATTGAAACAATAAACAGTGTGTGGGAAAATTTAATAATGGAATACCCTATTAGGACATCAAGTTTTGGAGATGTTTCAGATTATCAAAATTTTCCAGCATGTGTTCAGCCTATTAGTAAGGGATTAAGAGTAAATGTAATTATTGACGAAGATACTGTCAGTTATAGAACAAAAACTGGTGAGATTATAGAAGGTTGGGAATGTTGGGATGAGCAGTTTATAAACTTAGCTCAAGGACAAAAAACAGTGCTTGATGGTCATGCTGTTGTTGTAAATGAAAAAAATGATGTTACTTCAGAAGATAATAAAGAAGTGTTGGAAGCAGACAGTGAAAGCATACGTTTTATTTTTTGGGATGCTATTAGATATGACGGTTTTGCTAGAGGAGTTGATGACAGGATAGGATATAATTGGAGATACAATGGTATTCAACATATGATGATGTTAGCAATGGAAAAAAATCCTCTACCATGCTATAGTGCTATTCCAGCTAGCATGGTTGGCAGTCAAGATCAACTTGATTCAACAGTAAAACAATTAGATAATAAATGTGTTGTAAAACAATTAGACGGTATTTGGAAACACGGAGAAACTGATCAAGAAATTATTGTTGTTTGATTTTCTTTATATATCTTGATCCCATATGATCGTATATTCCACTAAACAGCTGACGTTTTTGCCAAGCACGTAATCTACCTCTTAGTTTATCACCCATTCTTTGCCACCAAGAAGTTTTTGTTAGTATAATTCCTTTGTAACTCATATAGTGTAGTTCACCTACATGTGTGTAAAATCCAAAAGGAGGAACTGTGCATACAATGTCATTTGTATTTACAAATCTATAAGCCGCTATATTTTCAAACTGTTTAGACCATTCAATATTACCTGCACGTGGACTACCGTAAGTATAAAGCACAACATCACCGCCTCTTTTGTTTAATCTTGCTGCAAACAGTGTAGCCATTGCAGCACCTAAACTGTGACCAGTAATAACAAGTTTCTTATCTTCAAATTGTTCAATCCATTTGCTAATATTTGGACCAATTTTATCTAGCTCGCCTTTAAATCCTGCATGAACTTCTCCAACTGTATCAGAGTCTGATCTCCATGCTTTAATATCAGCTACAATATCACTTAGTTCGGTTGGTTCTGTCCCTCTAAATATTATTGCAATTTGATCAGGCATAACAATGCCATATGCTTGAGCTCCATTGTTGTCAAAGAATTTTAGTTGTGTATGCATGATTACACGTGTAAATAAAAACTTTTTAAATTCGTCTGGGCCTTTGTATGCTTGTTCGCAAAATTCTGCACAAATTTTAGCTAATTCCCAATCAATCTTTTTTTGCAATTATTCTCTCCAGTCTCATAGCTGGTATGCGTTTGTTATCTACATAACGCCACACTTTTCCACGACCGTTGTCGATTTCAAATATTGTTTCTCTGTATCCAATACTTACTATTGTAGCACGTTCACCATCAAAGAAGCATTCGTCTCCTGGTTCAAATCCAGGTTTGATTTTCCATCTAATGCTGGCTACTAAATCTTCTACAAATGTTTTAATCCATAAACCTATTACACCTACTATAATTATTGCTAGTAGTGGTTCGATTAAATTATAATAATCTATTGCTTGATCTTCTAACATATTTGTATTTAGCATCAGACATAAATAAAACTGTTCCAAGACAATAAGGAGACTCATATGAGCAAAATTGGTATGCAAGTGCCATCTGTTACCTTTCGCGTTAGAGTTCGTGATGAAGCAGTAGGTGGCGATAATCCATTTCGTTGGCAAGATATGTCAACAGATGATTTTTTCAAAGGTAAACGTGTAGTGGTATTTTCACTACCTGGTGCATTTACCCCAACCTGTTCAACTTATCAGTTACCAGGATTTGAAAACAATGCACAATCATTCTATGACAAAGGAATTGATGAAATTTACTGTATCTCAGTAAACGATAGCTTTGTTATGAATAGATGGGCATCTACAGTTCGTGCAGAAGGACTACGTCATATTAAAGTTATTCCAGATGGAAACGCAGAATTCACAGAAGGCATGGGCATGTTAGCATGTTTCACTGCACGTGGCTTCGGTTGTCGTAGCTGGCGTTACGCAATGGTTGTAGATGATGGTGTAGTAACACACTTTTTTGAAGAGCCAGGACGTATGGAATGCACATTTGATAACGACCCAGATCGTGATAATGATCCATACACAGTTACAAATCCAGAACATATTTTAGAAAATTTATAATAATGAATTGACAAATGATTACAATGTGTTATTATACATTATGGGTGAAGCATTATTATAGTTAAAGAACACCCATAAAACCCTATAGGAGAAAAACATGAAACTATTACTATCTACCATGATGGCGGCTATGATCGCTTTCATGTCTCCAGCATTTGCTGGTGAACCAAAAGACAAAGTTAAAGTTGGCTTTGTTTATGTAGGACCAACAGGTGATCACGGTTGGACTTACAGACACGACATTGGTCGTCAACAAGTAGAAGAAGCCTACGGTGACAAAGTTGAAACATTCTATGTTGAAAGTGTCTCATACGGACCAGACGCAGTTAGAGTGTTCCGTCAAATGGCACTACAAGGTGCAGACATTATCTTTGGAACTTCATTTGGATACATGGAAGCTATGCGTGAAGTAGCAAAAGAATTTCCAGATGTAAAGTTTGAACATGCTACAGGTTACAAAAGCAATGACACAAATTTTGCAAACTATGGCTTGAGACTTTATCAAGCAAGACACGTTCAAGGTGTAATTGCAGGTATGATGACTAAGACTAACAAAATTTGTTATGTTGCAGCTTACCCAATTCCAGAAGTTGTGCGTGAAATCAACACATACTATTTAGGTGCAAAATCAGTTAACCCTGATGTAGATATTGATATTGTATGGGTAATGACTTGGTATGATCCAGGTAAAGAAGCAGATGCCGCTAGAGCATTGTTAGCACAAGGTTGTGACGTTATTGCACAACACACAGACAGCCCTGCTCCACTACAAACTGCTGAAGCAGAAGGTAAAGTAGGTTTTGGTCAAGCAAGTAATCAATATCGCTTTGCACCTAAAGCACAATTGACAGCAACTATTGACAATTGGGGACCTTACTATGTAGAGAAAGTAGGCCAAGTGCTTGCTGGCACATGGACACCAATGTGTGATGGTCCAGATGGTTGTTACTTTGGACATATGAATGATGGATCAGTTGAAATGGCTCCATTTACAAATATGCCAGATGATGTAAAAGCAAAAGCTGAAGAAATTAAAGCGGCTATTACAGCAGGCGAATATTTCGCTTTCACAGGTCCAATCTACGACAACGAAGGTAATCTTCAAATTGCTGAAGGTGAAATTGCAGACAGAGCTCATCTAGATAGTATGTCATACTATGTAGAGGGTATTGACGCATCGGTGCCTAAGTAATGATACCTGTAATAGATTTACAAGCACAAGACGCTTTAGATCGCATTGACGAAGCCTACTCAACAGTGGGCTTCGCAGTGTTTACTAATGCATTAAGTGAACAAGAAAGCACGTTTATGCATACATGGTTTAAAGATATGAAAAGATTCTTTGAACTACCTTTAGAAACAAAAAAACAATATCCATATGAGGGTGATACTAATTTAGGTTACAGTATTATGGGTGCTGAAAATGTAGATCCTACTGCTCCAAAAGACATCAAGGAATCATTTAATTATAACGATACACGTATGCCTAATCATTTGTGGCCAGATGTAGAAGGCTTTAAAACAAGTGCATTACAAAGTATCAGTGTAGCTGATGCCCTAACAATGCGTATACTAGAAAAATTTGATACTATTTTAGATACGGGAACTACACTTGTAGACGCACACAGTCAACCATTTAACACAACAAGAGTTATACACTATCCTGCATTTGAAGGCGACATCCAAGATAGACAAATGCGTATAGGAGAACACAGTGATTATGGAACTATTACATTACTGTGGCAAATAAATGATGTTCCAGGACTAGAAGTGCAAGACTTGGAAGGCACATGGCATCCTGTTCCTTATGCAGAAGATGGTGTAGTAGTTAACATTGGTGATTTGTTACAACGCTGGACCAACGACTACTTTAAAAGCACTAAACACAGGGTTGTAAATTCTCACATACATCAACAAAGATATTCAATGCCACATTTTGTTGATCCTACACCTGGCACTATTGTAAGTAATCTGCGTAAAGATGAAAAAGCAAAGTATGATCCAATAGAATCAAAAGAATATCTAATGTGGCGTTTGTCACAAAGTTATTGACAATTTCATTTTAATATAGTATAAATACATTGTTGACGTTGAAGCAACGTGGACACATACTGGACCTCGGGGCAGTACCGAGCAGCTCCACCAAAAATACATTAAAGGAATATGCAATGTTTAGTAAACAGTGTAAATTACATTTAGAAGAAGCAAAGATGACAAGATGGGAACATTTTAAGCATGCTATGTGGATTTCGTGGCAATTAGAAAAAGCAGCTTATGCTTGTTTCTTTCATGCATTTGCTCCACGTTGGTTTAAATCATATGCTACTGATAAGTGTAAAGAAGTTTTAAATAAAAAATAATGTATTTTTGATGGGGCTGAACTAGGATCGACAGATGTGAAAGTTGAGTGGAGTTAACCGGGTAACAGCGTAATAGGTTAAACTTTATAATTGCAAACGACAATTATGCGCCAGAAATGGCATTAGCAGCCTAATTTAGGTATGTAGGGGTTGGCGACTGACCTGGCAACAGAATAGTCGTTTTTTTTATTTAAAAATAAATAGTAGTATGATAGATAAAGATTTTATATTAAAATGCATGCACGAAAGTCGCAAAGCACAGCGTAATTATTCAGATAAGAAAGTAGATCAAGAAATTGTTGATTTCTTAATTGAAATAGCAGTAAACGCTCCTAGTAAACAAAATGAAGTAGATTTTACTCTTGCAGTAATTACAAATGAAGAAATGCTCAAAGAGCATGAAGAAAGATTTACATGGGGTTATCATTGGGATAAAGTTAACAGTGCAATGCACAACACACAAGTCCATGCACCATTGATATTTGTATATGGTAAAACATTACCAGAAGATATACATGAAGATATATGGGCAGCAGACGAAGACGGTCCTGGTGTAAATGAATTATTCGAGGATACTTTTAGAGATACACAAAATAAGTCAATAGGAATAAGTTCTGGACAAATGGTTTTAGCGGCACACATGATGGGGTTAAAAACAGGATATAGTCAAAATACAATGCATAATGAAAGCGGTAACGCATGGAAAGAATTTTTAGGTTATGATAAAAGTGATTATTATGATCCTATGTTAGTTGTAGGAGTAGGATATCCAGATGAGAGTTTAGCATGGTATGAAACTAGAAACTTGGAATATGTTGTTGCAAGTGAAGAAGAACCAGAAGGACTAGATTCAAGGCCGTTTTTAGAAGTAGTAAGTAATGATATAAGACAGTATCCACACAGTGATACTTTTATTTTTGAACCAAGAAGTGCAAAACGAGATGGCACTCCAATACCAAAAAATGTTAAAGTAAAAAAATTCTTTTAATTAATCAGAGGAAACACAATGAATATAAAAAATACAATTAGTAGAATACCAGAGTTTTGTATGAGTCATTGGCTATTGCGAATACCGCTAGCTGTTGTGTTTATACAACAAGGGTTAAGTAAGTTACCAGTATCAATAGAAGATGCAGAAGCATTTGAACTTCCATATCTAGTATGGTGGGTTGTTGCATATGGTGAATTAGGTGCAGGTATAGGTTTACTTGTAGCAGGTGCATTAGCAAGCTGGAAAACTATTAGAGAATACGGCGATTTACTTACAAGGTTCTGTGGTATTACAATTTGTAGTATTATGACAGGAGTTATTTGGACAGGTCAGCCAGATAGTTTTTGGGATGTAATTTTATACGATAATTTACATGTTCTATTATGGGTAGGCGGATTGTTCTTTGCCTTACGAGGAAATAGAACTTAATGATTACTGATAATTCATTCATACGTCATACAGTGCCTTGGACATATAATGAATCATCGGGTCCTTTTTTTCTTCCTGAAGTATACAAAAACTTAACAGACATATTATATTCAGATGCTATCAAAGATTGGAAAGTATACAATGACGATGGTAGAGATCCTGCATATCCAGAAGGCACAGTAATAATGATAGATGATGAAGTTCGTGAGCAAGCTACAGGCTTTTTGCGTGACTTTTATGATTGGTTATGGACAGGAGAAATAGAGGCTAAGATATACGAAGCTACCGGAGTAAAATTTGAATCTTATAGTAAGCTATGGCATTTAGATTATCCAGGATTTGATCAAGATTGGCACAATGATGAAGATGCATATCCTACTATGCAAGTAACTACTTTTCAAGTATACATGGCAAAGGATGATAGTAAAAAAGATAGTGGTGTTCTTTTAGCTGATAATACAAAAAAAGCAAAAGCACAAGTTCCATATATTCCTAATCATGCATGGGCATTTTCAGCAAATACTCATACATGGCATGCTGTTGAACCAATTGATTTTTATAGACCTAGTTTCTTAATAAGAGAGTTTGCAGATAAGATCTGAGTGCTACAATTTTACACACTTGATAAATTAAAAAATGCTTATATAATCGTATAAGTAACAGTGTAGACTATTTTAGAGGAAGAGAAAAAATGAAAAAATTAAATTCAATCTTGGATTATAAAACTCTTAATCCAAAACTTGACTACAAAAAATGTAAAGTTAATTATGTAAAGGACATAAAATGAAATATACACTAGCAGCAATTTTAATTGCTATTGGCATGAGCAGTGCTCACGCAGAAGATATTACTATCGATATGTTAAACAAACGTGACGATGGTGCTAAGATGGTGTATTCACAAGACATTGCACGTATTGATGTAGGTGACACCATTACTTGGCTACCAACACAAAAAGGTCACAATGTAGAATTCATTGCAGGACCGGATGGTTGGGAAGCACCTAAGAAATCAAAACTAGGAAAAGAGTATGCATATACATTTGATACACCGGGTGTATATCTATACCAATGCACACCACATAAATCAATGGGCATGATTGCTATTGTAGTAGTGGGTGAAGGTGATAACGATATTTCTAGTGCAAAGGTTAAAGGTAAGTCAAAGAAAAAACTAAAAGAGTTATTGAAAGACCTTTAATGAATGATTGGCAGGCATGGCAATTATACCCTCACCACAGTTGGATTTTTAACAAATTAGAACTTAGTTTAAAACTAGGTTATAATTGTGGTCCAGCTGGCGTTCCAGTTAATAAAACAGGCAAATATATTATTCGTCCTATTTACAATTTAGAAGGTATGGGTTTAAACGCTCGTATTGAACATATTGAAAAAGACAAAGTTCATTATATTAAACCTGGTCAGTTTTGGTGCGAAGTATTCGATGGAGATCAAATTAGCATAGACTACAAATGGAACAAAGGTAAACTTGTTGCAATACATGCAAGCCAAGGATACAATTCAAACAATAACCTTACTGAGTTTTTTAGGTGGATTAAAATAGATCCACCTAATATAAAATTACCAAAATTTATAAATGAATTTGATGATGTTGATCATATCAATATAGAATTCATTAATGACAAAATAATAGAAATCCATTTGAGACATGGTGCAGATTTTCCACCTGGCGCAACAGAAATTATTCCAGTATGGAATGACAAGAAAGAAGAAATGAAAGAAAAATACAATGATTGGTTTTATAAAGAAGATTTTGAAGACTGCGAAGGACACCTCAAAAACCCAAGACTTGGATTCTACTACCGTTAAAAAAGAAAAGTTTAATCATAAAAAACGCAAAGATGGTGAAACTATGTCTGACAAAGAAAAAATGGACAAGGGATTTAATGGTAAAACTTATTCTATCAATGGTATGGAAGGTGACTTCTAAATAAATACCAGTATGGATAAAGATTTAAAAAACTTTTGTTCTATACCTTTTTTGAGTATGTATTTAAAAGAGAACATTAGTAATTCTAAAGATGCAAGACCTTGTTGTGAATATAAAGGAAGATTTTTAACAGATGATCCTGTAACTGTTGAAGGTTACTGGAATAGCAAATCATATCAAGACCTTAGAGATTTATTTAATCAACGTATCATGCCACGTGAGTGTCAGGTTTGTATAGATGATGAAAAAAATGGGATAAGCTCTAAAAGACAAGATTTTAACAAAGACTTTTATAAAGAAGCAAAATATTTTTATGAAAGTAAAATGACATTATGTCCACCACCTCTTTATTATGATATAAGACCTAGTAATTATTGTAATTTAGAATGTGTAATGTGCAATCCATATAACAGTTCTGCTATTGATGATAGATATAGAAAATACGAAGATAAATCTTTTTTCCTTATAGATGATGTGTATAATGGCACACATGACGACGGTTGGATAGCATACTTACATAAAAATGCAAAATACATAAGAAAAGTATGCTATGCAGGTGGCGAACCTTTATTAATGCCACAGGTAATAGAAAGTATTAATTGGCAAGTTGATAATGGATATAGTGAAAATATTGATTTAAAGTTTTTGACTAATGCAACAGTTTTTAGATCAAAGTGGGTAGATCTATTTACAAAATATAAGAGAGTAGAGTTTAATTTAAGTATAGATGGTATAGGGGATACTATAGAATATGTAAGATATCCTACAAAATGGAAAGTGGTAGAAAAAAACTTGCAATTATTTAAAGAACTTAATGATGATTATGATAATATCGATGTTAAAGTAATACCAAGTATACAATTGTTGAATTTTGTAGGATTTCATAAGTTAATTAATTTAACAAAAACTAATGGATTTAAAATAGATGTAACACCTGTATATCATTCACAAGACAAAGATTACTTGCATTTTTCAAGATTAACAAAAGATATTAGAAAAAGAGAAGTAGATTTAATTAGGAAAGAATTAGAAGATTACGACCCAGACGAACATAACTTTACAGAGGAGATGTTGGAAAGTTTAGAACACAGTGAGTTTAGTTTAGGAGAAGACCATCAGCTATTTCCACAGTTAGTAAAATATTGGGACAGTTATAATCCAAGAAAATTTTTAGATACATACCCTTACTTAAATTATTTACTTGACAATACATAATTATCATAGTATAACTATATAAATCATTAACATGTGAAAGTTAAAGATATGAGAGAATTTGTATATACAAGTTGGAATGCAGTTATGAATGCCGATGTAAATCCATTGCGACACATTCCTGACCTTCATGCAAGACATCTAGTTCTTCAAGTTTTAGCTTGGATGTGGTGTATTATATTCAGTTTTTATGTAGGA
>MDSZ01031713.1_pt1 | contig 24842 bp, 21 predicted proteins | sample 811201 | NCBI WGS metagenome assembly MDSZ01 (sample SAMN05326647, study PRJNA326480) | marine metagenome | isolation source: seawater | place: Indian Ocean: North | collected 2010
ATTTACGAAATCAAAAAATTAAAGAAAACGACCTTCCCAAAAGATTAGCAAAAGACAAGCGAGTTGGGCTAAAAGCTTCAGTGATTAATTCGTTGATCAAGAACGGACAAAAAAATGTAGGTGATGCTCAATCTCAGGTAGATTATTTTGTTGCCAGAGCAGAGTCGTGGGGGAATCGGTATCCTGATTCCAAAGAATATAAAGTACCTTCCATACTCTAAAAATCATTCATTCAAGAAAACGGATTTGATTTTGCGATTGCCATTTCTGGTCTTCATCTGTGGGATATGTTGCTTTTTCGTTATTTGACTCAATTTATATCATGGCAGAAGAACTTATAGGAAATTGTTTGGTTGCTCAATCGGGTGGACCAACCGCCGTTATCAATGCAAGTGTTGCTGGAGTTGTGACAGAGGCTCTTAATAATCCATGTATTGAAGAAATATATGGAGGTATGAATGGAGTACTTGGCATACTTAAAGAAGATTTGATCGATCTTGCTGAAGAATCGCAGCAAAACATTAGAGGTCTAAGATACACTCCAGCCTCTGCTCTTGGTACTTGCAGGTTTAAATTGAAAAGGGAGCAGGACTATGAAAGGGTTTTAGAAGTTTTTGAAGCCCATAATATTCGTTACTTTTTCTACGCTGGTGGCAATGATTCCCAAGACACTGCTGATAAGATTTCAAAACTTGCTCAACAAAAGAACTATGAATTAAGAGTTATCGGTGTTCCCAAAACAATAGATAATGATTTGGTTACTACCGATCACTGTCCTGGTTACGGCAGTGTTGTAAAATATATATGCTCGATAATCAGAGAAACTGCTCTAGATCATGAAGCTATGGGGCAGCATGACTTGGTTTCGATTGTTGAAGTTATGGGACGGAATGCAGGTTGGATAGCTGCGGGTGCAACTTTAGCCAAGAGCAAAGAAAACCCTGATGATGCACCTCATCTTATTTACCTTCCCGAACTACCCTTTTCGAAAGAGCGTTTTATTGATGATGTTCAAAGGGTTTTGAAGAAAAATAAGTACTGTTTGGTTGTTGTTGGTGAAGGTCTTCTTGATCAGGACGGTAATTATGTGGCTAACAGTACAAATGCACAGGATGCTTTTGGGCATCAACAACTTGGAGGAATTGGAGACTTCCTTGCAGGCTTAGTTGAAGACAATCTTGCCGTTAAGGCAAGATCGAGTAAACTGGGAACTGGCCAACGTGCGGCTGCTCATTGTTCTTCTCAAACTGATAACGATGAAGCTTTTATGGCTGGGCAAGCTGCAGTAAAAGCGGCTGTATCTGGCGAGACTGACAAAATGGTGATTCTTGTCCGTGGTGAAGGAGAGACATACAGTTGCGAAACGGGTTTGGCTCCACTATCTGAAATTGCTAACGGGGTTAAGGAGATTCCGGCAGATTGGATTTCAGAAGATCGGGTCAGTATGACTGCCAAATTCATTAAATACTGTCAGCCCTTGATTCAGGGAGAAGTTGAAGTTCCTTATGAGAATGGTGTGCCGAACTACATTCGTTTATCCAAAAAACGAATTCGAAAAGTATTGGACCCTCATTCGTTTGAATAAATAAATCCATCTGAATTTATTATTCAGATTATTTGGCTGCATAAACAAGAGCTTCTTTTAGTGTGTCAATAATATCCTGAGGGTTTTCCAACCCAACTGATAAGCGGCATAAATTTGGTGATATTCCGGCCTCTTTCAGTAACGCCTTGCCACTTTTGGATTTCATCAAGTTGTAATGTGCAAGATATACATAAGGGCAACAAAGACTAAATTCGGTTCCAAAACTGGGACTTTTCAGCATTAGTAATCGATTGTAAAATTTTTCGAATGAACCTTTAATTTCAAAGCTTGTTACACAACCCGGATTATTATCTCCTGCACGCAATCGAAAAAATTCTTTAGAACATTCTTGGTAAGACCAAAATACTTTTTTTACAAGATCGCTTGATATTAAGAATTCTACGACTTGGAGCAAACTCTGGTTAGTTCTTTTTACAAAGTTGGAATAAAATGGTAACTGTTCACATAATCTATTTAAATCAGCTTTAAAAGGACGAGATACCATATTTTTGATATCATTAAAGAGTGCTTTTCCAATTTCAGAGTGAGCAGGAAAAACCAAGCTTCCAATCATTAAATCGCCTTCCCAGCTGGCATATTTAGTCAAGCTATTCACTATAATATCAGCAAATTTAACTACCTTGGAATTTTTGGGAGAAGCCATTGTCGGATCAACAATTAAAATTGATCCGATACGACCGCAAAGTTCCTTTATCTGTTGTAAATCGCAGGATTGTAATAGTGGGTTTGTTGGGAATTCTGTTACTACTCCGGCTATTTGATCTCCAAATTTTTTAAAAGTGTAACTTATTGCTTTCAGGTCAGAAGGTTTACTGATGAAAATGATTTCATCTTCTTTGCAAAAGAGCTTAATGGTTTCGATTGTATCTATGTACAACCAGCCAAGTTGAATCCAAATCTTTCTTTTCTTTTTAGCAAAAAATTTATGTGTATTATAAAAAAGAGAGTAAAAAGCATTAGCACCTGAAGATGAAATAATGACATTTTCAGGTGATACACCTTCTCCATGAACTTCAGCAATTTTATTTCTGGCAAAAAGATCTGGATTTTCATGTGGTGAAACATTTTCGCGGGTATACAAAATCCCTTTTTTTATTAGAATATCCTCAGCTAATCTGGAGGAAATTGAAGCTCCAGTGTGTTGAAGGAAAGATTTTACGGAGTTTGCTTCTTGGAAAGTAGAAGTGTGGAGAATGCTATATCTATCTTTCTCTTTTATTTGATAATCGACCAGTGAAAAGTGATCGATTGCACGCTGACAATTTTCAATATTCGCAAATATTGAAGAATTGTTTTGTCCCAAATCATTAGTCTTATTTTCAACCTCAATTAAATCTTTTATAAAACGGTGTTGTACAAAACGTGGGTATCCGGATTTTAGGGATTTAATTGTTTCAGGTTTTTTTTCCTCATAACCAATAAGATCCTTTACGGTTGGTAAACTAACACAAACAGCATGATCTTTATTGGGTACTGCTTGTCCGAGTGAAAATTTCCCTAGTCCGGAAACTTTCACGGAGCAACTTCGTTTTCAACAATTTGCTCGAAGGTTTGCCTCTTTCGAATTACCGAAAGGCTGCCGTCTGATTTCTTAAGAACTTCAGCTGCTTCAGGAAAAGAATTATAATTTTTGGCTGACATGGATGAGCAGTATGCACCTACACTTTCAATTACACAAAAGTCACCAATTTCTGCTTTTGGTAAAAGCCTTGGGGCAAGAGATTCCGGTTCATTGGGGGCGGGGGTAAGGAGGTCTCCGGATTCACAACAATGTCCCACCACAACCTGTTCAATTGGTGATGGATCTCTGTATTTCTCTTGGCCATTTTCCGGAACAACAACTAAAGGATGTTGAGCCCCATATAAGCTTGGGCGCAGAATTTCAGTCATTCCTCCGTCTAATTTAAGAAAGCGATATCCCTCAGGTCCAGTTGAAGTAATATCCTGAACGGTAGTAACTAGACTACATGCATGAGCCAGTAAAAAAGTACCAGGCTCGATTTCAAGTTTTAATTTCTTATTTGTTTGTTCCGCAAATTCTTCGAACAACTTTTTTACGGATTGGCCAATTTCTTGAAGATTAGTTGCTTGTTCATCTGGCATTCTTGCAACTTTATAGCCTCCACCCAAATTAAGCGTCTTAACTGTAGGAAATAAACGAACTATATCTAAACTCATTCCAGCAACCTTTTTCCAAACTTCTGGATCAGAACCCGAACCAATATGAGTATGAATTCGGTCCACTTTCAAATCATATTCCTTGCAAAGCTTTTTTGCTTCTTCCAGATCATCTTTCCAAATCCCAAAGCTACTTGACGGACCACCAACATTGGTTCTGTTTGTACCACCTGACCCCATTCCCGGATTAAATCTTAGACCCACTGTCTCACCTTTTCCCCATGCTCCGAATTTATGAATCTGATTTAATGAGCATAAATTAACTTTAACCCCATCTTGCACCCAGTATCGAAAATTATCGGGGAATTGCTGGGTGCTTAATGAAATTGATTCAGTACCATAACCTGCTCGTACTGCTCTCTCTACTTCATATTCTGAACTCGCATCAATTCCAATCCCTTCGTTGTTGAATATCCTTAATATCGCACCTGTTGGAGCCGCTTTCATTGCATACCGTGGAAAGAGTCCGAAAGCATGAGGGAAACCCTTAATGGCCTTAGCATTAGCACGAAGCATTTTTTCGTCGTATACAAATGTGGGTGTACCAAAATCAATTCGGATTTGATCAAGGTTTTCAGAAGTGAGGAATCGTGGTTTTTCCATGCGTAATTTCTAAATAAAGTTTATTGTTTTAATTGATAGTCATTAAGCTGGCAAGCATTGGCGTTTTTATCTCATTTGGTCAAAACACGAAAAGTAAGTTTATTATTCATCGTATTTATAGTTTTATGAGTAATTTCATTTTGAAAAAATGATTTCCATTCTGGTAGAAAAACATCTCCGTCGTATTCGGCGTCAATCTCTGTTAAGTATAATCGATCAGCAATCGGAAAGGCTTCTTCATAAATTGAACAGCCTCCGCAAATCCATATTTTTTTTTGATAAGACTTAGCCATTTTTAAAGCCTCCGAAAGAGAGCCAGCTTTGTCTGCATATTTAAAATTAACATCTGGATTTCGGCTTAGAGCAATAACAGTTCTGCTTTTAGCGTGTTCTTGAAAATCCAAATAGCATTTTCTGCCCATGATTAGAACTCCATCATCGATTTTCTCTAAAAAATAATCCCAATCTTCCTTAATTTTCCAAGGTAAGGTACCATTTTTTCCGATTAGGTTATTTTTATCACATGCTACAATTATGTTAATATTCATCTTGGATTAAAATTCATTATGCTTTGTTTTCATCGATTTATTTTACAGATATGTTATGGAATGATTCTGTTTTATAAATGCAAACGAATACAAGTAATTTTGGAGAACGAATTTCATTACCTGATTCCTGGCAAAGAAAAGCTCTTGGATATTTGCGCGACGGTAACGATCTCGTTTTGCATGCTCCGACTGGAGCAGGTAAAACTTATGTGTTCGAAAAATTGATTGATACAGGCTGGAAAGGTAAGGCAGTTTACACAGTGCCAACCAGGGCTTTAGCCAATGATAAATTCCGCGAGTGGCAAAAACGCGGATGGCAAGTTGGTCTATCAACAGGTGACATTCGCTACAAAACCGATTCGAATATTATCGTGGCAACACTTGAAACACAAAGATCAAGTATAATTGAAGGAACCGGTCCAGATTTGTTTGTAGTGGATGAATATCAATTACTTTCTGACAGGCAGAGGGGAGCTGCATATGAGATAACGCTAGCAATGGCTCCGAAGTCAGTTCAACTTTTACTTATGAGTGGGAGTGTAGGGAACCCTCATGAAGTTGCAGATTGGTTAGGAACTCATAATCGTACAATTCAAGTGGTTTCTGAATTTACTCGTCCCGTTCCTTTAGATGAGGTATTCGCTGAGGCTCTTTTAAAAAGACCTTTTCGCGGTAGGAAAATTCGGGGACATTGGCCTAAGTTGATTTCCCAAGCGTTAGATGCAGGTATGGGACCAATATTGGTTTTTGCTCCCCGAAGAAAATCTGCTGAGGACCTTGCCAGACAGTTAGCAACTGAACTTCCTGTAGTGGATGGGCTTGAATTAACAAAAGAACAAAAACAAATAGTTGGTAAAGAACTTAGTTCACTTCTCAAGAAGAGGGTTGTATACCATCATAGTGGCCTTGATTATCTTTCCCGGGCCTGTGTAATCGAACCTCTCGCAAAAGCCGGTCAGTTACAGGTTGTTGTTGCGACAACTGGACTTGGTGCTGGAATAAATTTTTCTACCCGATCAGTTTTGGTAACTGACCGAGAATATCGATTAGAGGATGGACTTCATTTGCTCAGACCCGATGAATTATTGCAAATGTTTGGTCGGGCAGGCAGACGGGGTTTAGATGATCGTGGTTATGTTATAATTGCTCCTAAACAGCCTAGGTTGGGGGATGCTAGGCCATTAAATTTGAAAAGGTCTCAAACCTTGGATTGGCCGGCAATTATTCGTATTATGCACCATTCTCATTCTCGGGGTGAAGATCATCTTGAAGCTGCCAGAACCCTTGCATTTAAATTGTTCACCGATGAAAAAATTCGTTTGGGATTAAGAGATTCAATCAATAAAATTTCAGCAAGAAAATTACAATCGATCAAAGTTTCAGATTTAGATGATGAAGGCTCTGAGCGAAATGAGGTAATCGAAATGAGGAATTCCCAAGGCCTTTGGGAAAGGCGTGGAGGGCAATCCCAGGCTCTGCTTGGTGAAGCTTTTGCACTTTACAGGGGGGAATGGGTACATGCTTTGAGCCTTCCTGATACATTGAGCAGAGTAAGAATTGGTAATCCTTGTCGTTTTGGTACAAAAAAAAATCCCACATATGGTCGTGAATGGCCAGTTGCAATCTTTGAAAAGGGCTCTAATCGAAACCTGGTTACTTTAACAAAATCTTTCAGGAAAAAGTTAAGAGATACAGTTTCCTTAAAATTTCCTGAATTGAAAAAAAGATTTTCCCGTAAAACATGGAGGAGAAATGGTTTGGAAAATGTTTTTCAAGATCTTTTCCCTTCTCTTTCAATGGGAGGAGAATATGATGAATTCGTTGAACGGGACGGTGTTTTGAGAGTCCGTCTTCGATATGAAAATGCTACTATTTTAGGGTGGAAAGATGCAAAAGGTAAAATTCTCTTAAACCCTCCACTACGAAAAATAAAAAGGATTTTTGAGTCCCCTTTTAAGGAAAAAAAGTCGGGGGGGCTAGACACTCTAGGCTCCCTTTCGCCTGCTGAAGCTTGGTTGAAACTTGGACTTATTGACCAAGCAGGTATTCCAACTCAAAGAGGGCAAATTTTTAGCTTTTTTTCGCGTGGAGAAGGCTTAGCAATTTCTGTTGGACTTGAAGATGAAACTTTTCCGGTTGAAGAATTTATTTTTGAATTAGCTAATTTAAGAGCGGGGCATCGTTTTCGTTCTTTTACTCAATCTGATTCCCGTTTATCTTTTCTTTGTAGGCAGGCATTCGGCTTTGAGAACTGCATGGGATATTTAAGAAAGGGATTGCCTCTGGATTATGGAGAAGGTGCTAGTGAAGTAGTTAGAGATTACCAGTTGTTTAAAAGCTCATTTCTAAATGATGAAGAGGATTTAAGAATTGGTGATGTTGAACGGGTAATAACGGAATGGAAAAGTTTAATGTCAGTTATTGCACATGCACCAAAGCTTGATTCTAAGAGATGGCATAAGTTACAGATTCTTGCCGGGGAATTTGTAAGGAGTCGCGAGAATGTAGAAGAATCAATTCTTTTTCCTGAACTCCCTTCCAGGCAAAGGTCGCGCTTCCATTACAGAAAAGAAATATAAATTACTTTTTGCTACCTGAACCAAGTTCATAACAAGCTATTTTCTTTTCTTGCCTGACAACTAATTTAGTTCCAATAAGGCAAGGAGATGTGCAACGTAAAGCAGAAATCTTTGTTTTTTGGACCTCTTGAAAATGATTGGGTGAAGGATCAATCATTTTTAAAATGTTGCCATTGATCTCATATGCTAAAATTTTTCCGCCAGCAAAAATCGGAGATGAAATATCGTGTTTTGCCATCGTTTTTCTTAGGATTTTTCCGGTTTCTAATTGAACGCATAATCTCATCCCAGAGCCAATGAGGTAAGCGTGTCCATTGTGAATTAGTGGGCTTGAGTCTGTTCTGCGAGTAAGTTTTGGAATCCTCCATTTTTCTTCTATTTTGTCATTTTTGAATTTGTAGGCGATAAAACCAACCTCTTCTTTTTTGGCATGAACCAGAAGATAATCTGCATTACATACAGGAGTTGAGCTTCCCCCGCCTGGTCCAATCCAAAAGGTATTACCGTTACTCGGATCTAAAGCGAACACATGATTGGATGAGTTGCAGATTAACAGAATCTTATTTTGAGTATTCCATATTATTGGAGAAGATGCTTTACCCACAACCTCTTTATTTTCCCAAATCAGACGGCCAGTATTTTTATCATATGCAAGCAAGTGACCGGCGAGTACAATTACGAGGTTTTGGTAACTAAGAATAGAACTTGCTATTTCTTTGGTTGGTAGAGTCTGATTCCAAATTAGATTTCCTGAAAGAGAGTCCAAACAATAAATTTTTTCACTTCCTATGGTGAATATTTTATTATCTGAAAGGCATGGAGTCGAAGAGGATTTTCTTCCTGTGGGCACAGAATCTAGAGATGTTTTCCATTGGACACCTCCTGTTTTTACATTCCATGCAATAACAACATCTTCTGCAACTTGCTTGGTCGGAGGGACCGCGTCGGAGATTTTATTTTTTAATTCCTCACTAAAACCTTCTTTGCTTAACCAGAGATCGAGTTCTTTTTGATTTTCGAATACTTTGTCTTTAACTTCAAAAAGTCTATCAATAACTGAGATAGGCAATGCCAGCCTGCCTTTCGTAAATCTAGATCTAATAAGGTCTCCAACAGTTAGCTTTTGTTTTTGATTTAGATTATTACTAATCCATTCATTTATCCAATTTTCTAATTTCTCACCTCTAAGCCTTGGGCTGAGTGATAGCCTGTCGTTCTCAGCTTTTTTTATTAAATCTGGAGGAAGATTTAACTTGCGTGCTCCAAGCTTTCGCAAAACTAAACTACAAATTTTTCTTGTTTGAGTGGGAACATCTTTATGCCAGACTAAGGATAGATAAGCTGATTTTCTGTCGGCAATCACACTGCTGAATCCACCGTAGTCCCGACTTGGTATTTCCTCACTTTCCCAAATTAATTTTGGTCCATTTTGAGGCCAATCTTGTGAAAGCTTAATAATATCATCAGATCGGCCATTTCTATATTCTCCTCTCCATTGTGGCCATTGTCCAGCAAACATAGATTGAGAAAAAATTACCAAGGATAAAAGTATTTGTGAGAAAAAATTCATAAGATTTTACTTGCCGCTAAATTAAGGCTTCATGGATTATTTTTATCAATCCTTATTTGATATTACGGTAGTAGCTTTGTAAAGATCGAAGAGGTGTTGCTTGCCCACCGGAAAGGTAATTCTTATGTTCTCATCTAGCTTTTCTACCCTTTCATATTTGTTGATAAGTTCTGTGGGGATTTCTTCGGATATGCTGCATACAATCAAGGCATTTTTTATCCCGTAAACTTTCTTTTGGGCCCAAATATCGTATTGGTCATTAATTTCATAGCCCTCTTTCCAAAAACCATAAACTTTAGGTTGACCTTTTCCTGCAAATGCGAGTTGGCATAAATCATACCGATGCCCAAAAACAATTATTTCAAATTCATTTTCTTTGGAAATAGACTCATGGACTTTTGTCACCTTTTGAGCGTATTGCTCATATCCTCTCAATCTTTTGAAAAGGTCATATTTCGAGCCACTCAGTCCAAATAATTCAATTGAAAAAACGGATAAGTAAAGGATTGCCAATAAAATTATAGAACAAACCAAGTTTATAATTCTAAATTTTTTACACCACTTACTAATATTAATTTTGGTTATATGGTAGGAACACAATAAAATCATCGGTAAATAAAAAACAGCAGGCCAGTTTGGATTAACTTTTTGAGTAAAAGAAAGAACTAAAAAAAATAGGAGGGGAGGAAGTGAAAAAATTAACAAAAAGTTTACTTCATTTCCTTTATTTTTAGTTCTGGAAAATTTATAAAGGGAATAAATTCCTGCAAAAAATAGAATTGGTCCAATAATAAAACTTTCTGAAAGTAAAAATTCAAAAAAATTCATTACACTATCTCCAATTGTGAATTGGTTTTGATTTATGTGGCTTGCTGTATGTTTTATTGTAATCCAGTCATTTGACCAATTCCACAATATTGGTGGAAGAAGAAAAAAAAGCGTAAATACCCAACCTAACCAAATCCAAGGTTTTAGAAATAAATATCTTTTACTTGGGTCATATAATAAAGTGATCGCACCAAGAAGGGGAAAGAGTAACATCATTTGCTTAGTTAAATTTCCTAATCCGAGAGATAAGATAAGAATAATAATCCAACCGAAATGGTTTTTTTCATAAAAAACTTTCCAAAATGCCAACATGCTGAGACTCCATAAAAAAAGAAGCGGTGCATCGATTGAAATAATGAGTGAGACGGCTGAAATAGCTGGTGTAAGGAGTAAAAAGATGGCTGCCCAAAATGCTACTTTTTGATTAAATAGTCTGCTTCCAAGATTAAAAACAAAAATTGTTGTCATTCCTCCAAACAGTGCGGCAATAACTCTAAGTTCAGAAGCTCCATTTATACCCAGCCATATCATTGCTCCCATCAACCATCCTATAAGAGGTGGTTTACTGTAGTATCCCCAATCCAGGTTTCTTCCCCATTCCCAATAATATGATTCATCTCCTATAAGACCAAGTGGGAAAATAAAAAGGTAGACTACACGCAATATTGTTACAGAAATTATCAACCTGTATGCATGGCTTGCGTCTTGGCAACCTCTTAAGCCTATCAAGTTTAAGTATTTAAGAAAGATAGAAATCACATTAAATTTTTCAGATAGTGAGAGGGAAAGCGCAATAAAAATGAAACTTTTGTTGCCTCTTTCGGACTTCTCAATCAGAAGTTTTTCTCATGCTTAATCTTTTTTTGGAAAACAAAAAGAATTCTTATCTTTTCGTAACCATAGTCGCTTTAATTTTCTTATTACCTGGTACTTTTCAATTGCCATTACTTGATCGAGATGAGCCCAGGTTTTCTAGGGCAACGGTTGAAATGAGAGAAAACTCAAATTGGATTGTCCCTTTTTTTAATGGTGAATTTCGATTTGATAAACCACCTTTAACTTACTGGTGGATGGGCATAAATCACTGGATATTTGGGGTTAATGAGTTTTCTTGTCGTTTACATTCGATCATTTCAACATGGTTGATTGCACTTTGGGTATGTGTAAGGGGTACTAGATGGGTTGGTCGCAAAGCCGCCTTTGTTGGTTCAATAGGGTGGTTGTTGAACTTGCAAGTTTGGCAACATGGCAGACTTGCCCTTGCCGATATGCCTATGGTTTTGTGTGTCTGTTTTGCCATGGATGGATTATGGTCTTCGATAAATAAAGATGTTTCAAAAAAAGAGAGAAGTTTGGGTTTTTTTCTTCTTTGGTTGGGTCTTGCTGTTGGCTTTTTGGCCAAGGGTCCAATTGTCCTAGCCATTCCTCTTTGTACATTTTTACTTTATTTTGCACTTCGTCGCCAAGCTACAGTAGTAAAAATGAAGCTAATTCATTTGGCTGGGCTTTTGATAAGCCTTGGGATAGTGGCAATGTGGGGCGTCCCTGCACTAATTCAAACCAATGGATTATTTGCAAGGGAGGGCTTAGGAACGCATGTTGTTGAAAGAGGCCTGGGTGCTTTTAATAATCGATCATATTCACCATTGTTTTACTTTTTTTCGATTTTTTTAAGTTTTTTTCCTTGGTGGCTTCAAGGTTTTGGAAAATTTCAATATTTCAAAAAACTTTGGAAAGATAACCAATTTATTTTTTTATTTATATGGGTGCTTGTTCCTTTTATAATTTTTTCTTTTTATTCCACCCAACTTCCACATTACCTACTGCCTGGTTTTCCCGCTTTATTTTTAATAACGGGTAAAATAATTGAAAAGCACTGGTTAGATAAAAAAAGAGCCTTACCCATTCTTGAAGTTATTTTAACTTTAGTAGTTCTATTCTTTTACTTCACTTACGATTACTATGCGGACCCAGATTTCCCATCTAGCTTTGTCCCGTGGGTGGGATTGATCCTAGTTTCTTTCATATGGATTCCATATTTACTCATTACAAAAAAATTTTTTCTTTTCGCTGCTTGGATAATAAATCTTGCTTTTTGTACCACAAATTTAGCATCTAAAATCAGGCATGAGCACCTTACACTTAAAATCATGGAAGCTGGGAATATAAATCCCAAAGATGAAATATTTCGTTATTCTAAATCCTTCGCTGAACCTAGCTTAGTGTATTATCTAGGTGGACCATGGACTTTTGGAGTCGACGCGAATTTATCGTTACCTGTTTTTCAAGTTGAAAGATTTGATAATAGAGAGCCTACAAAAAATGGCCTTTTAGTAGAAGGCTTTAATCCAGCAAGAGGGAAAAAAGAAAAGGTTTGGATTTATCCAGCTAATTCAAACTGAATTAGAACGTAGATTTCGCTTAAAGATCCAATATCCAGATATTATTCCTATTAACCATCCTGTAAGAACATCGCTAGGCCAATGTTCATAAAGTTCGATTCTAGACCAACCAGTTAAGATTGCCAGAATAACTAAGGGAGTTCCGAGCATCGGATTAGCCATAAATACGGGAAAAGCAGAACCCATCGATGATGCCGCATGTCCGGATGGTAATGAGTAGAATAAAGAGTCTTTTCTTGGATCAAATTTGAAGTAGTGGAGTGAATCATTTCCACTCCCTCTAGGTCGTTCCCTACCAAGTATAGTTTTAGGAGGCCAAACACTTATTCCGGCAAGGATACCACCGAGAAAGCAAATTTTAGCTAGATTTAAATATTTCTCTCTATTTCTTAGATCGATTGCAAAGATCAGAAAAATTAGGGAAAACAATAAAGTCGACCACTCAAGCCTTCCGTAAGCGGAGAAAAAGCCCGCTAATTTGTTATGAAATGAGGAGTCACTTCCGCTTTGAATCCAGTTAAAAAGCAGCTTATCTAAGTAAAAAAAGCATACAAAAATCAAAAAAAAGTAAAGTAATCCAACTATTACTTTAATTGAAGAAATTAATTCCCCGTCTCTTTTTTTCGCCACCTTAATTCAAGAATTAGGTTATAGCATGCAACGCATGCGGGAAACAGGTTGGCTAAAATACCAACCGAGTCATTTTTACCAAAAATGAAATATCCAAGAGTCATAAAACTTCCTGCCAGACTAAGAATCCAAAATAAGAGAGGGAATGTTGGCTTACCTTCTTTACTTGTACTGATTAACTGAAAAATCCACCTGCTCCCGAACATTAGAACACCAAGATAGCCAATTAATTTCCATGGGGTTAAAAAAACTGGATTGCCCCAAAAATCAAAAGTAAAAATAACTTCATTCATTTATTTGTATCTTATTGGTTCTGATCTGTCTTTTTAGTAGCCAAAAAACACCAATTAAGTCCCAAAGACCTCTTTTTGCTCTTCCGACATTGTTATATTTTGAAATTCCAAGTGATCTTGGTCTATGTGATACAGGAACTTCAATTAATTTAAAACCCGCTTGTTTGCAGAATGCAGGAAAAAAACGATGTATTCCATTAAAATGAGGGAGATATTGAATGGCGTCGCGGGGAAAAAGCTTAAGTGAACAACCCGTGTCTCTAATGCCATCTTTTATGATGAAATTACGGATAAAATTACCAATCTTGGAACTTATTTTTTTGGATAAAGAATCTTGCCTGTCTACACGATATCCACAAACAACAGTTTCTTTTTTCCAAGAAGATATAAGATTCTTAATATCGTGTGGATTGTTTTGTCCATCACCATCCATAGTACAAATCAAATCATTTTTTGCATGAAGCATGCCTGCAATCATGGCAGAACTTTGTCCTTGGTTTTCTTTAAATGAAAGTGCAGTAATTTTTCTGAAGGTAAGAATTTTTTCGAGTGTTTTATCACTACTTCCATCATCTACAGCAATTATTTCTGCTGAAGGGCACGCATTGATTGCTTCCTTTAGGACTGGAATGACATTTTCTTCCTCGTTAAAAAAAGGAATAATTAAAGAAAAATCTGTTTTCTTATCCATCAGGATTATGAAAGTGTTTGTTTGCGTGAAACTGGGGGATAAAACACGACTGCAACTAGGGTTACAATGAATAAAGAACCTATTACATCGCTGAGGAAATGCCCACCTTGTAAAATTCGCCCTAAACTTACCGACAATCCCCAAGTTGAAAAAAGGCAAATGGATAAAAGTTTCCATTTGCCCTTGAATAGGAGTGCCATGGTACACAAGTGAAATCCGGATGCGGCATGTCCAGAAGGGAAAGACTTATCCTTCTCTTTTGGATTAATTTCTAAAACGCTTTGAAATTTTTTGGTGCCTCCCAACTCAATACAGTTTACCGGTCTTGGTCTTCCCCACATTTCTTTTCCGATTAGATTAACAAAAATACCAGGTCCAGCAATCAGTGTTAAAAAAGGGAACATTAGATAAGGTATAGGGAGCTTAAGCTTAATGACTTTAAGTTTAATTAAAATGATCAGAATTAGACAAACTACGGTTCCTATCAGAGATGGAATTGGTCCCCAATTGTATAAAAATTGCCAAAAAAATTCACTTCCTTTCTCCCAACCATATTCTTGATGAATAGAAATACTAATTAGTAAATCGATATTCAGTACATCCACTATTATTAAGGAAAGTAAACCGAAGATAAAAACGAAACCGAAAATTAAAAACTTGTTTTGTCGCATCCGTTCTTTGAGCTTAGGTAGTTAGCTCATTGCTCTTAAAGCATCTTTGGTTTCATTTAATTTTGCTTCATTTTCAAGCAATTGATGCCTTGCACCTTCTACAACTTCCTGAGGGGCTTTATTAGTAAAGTCATTGTTAGAAAGCTTAGCTTTTAAAGAATTAATGACCTTTTCAAGATGAATTAAATCTTTTTCGAGCTTACTTCTTTCTGCCTTTAAATCAACTCCTGTTGACAAATCTAAATAAACTGAGCCAAGAGGTGTGACGATTGCAGGCATGCCATCAATTTGAGAATTTACCCGATTCAGTTCGGCTGCACCAACGGTAGTTAGGATGGATTCTTTATTTCTCAAAAGAACATCTGCTTTAAGGTCATCGGAGAAAAAAGAAAAAGCAACATTCCTGTTGTTGGACAAATTTCGCTCAGCTTTAAGAGATCGCATAGAAGTGACTAGGTCTCTAATTTGATCCATTTCATCAAGAACTTTTTTGTCCAGTGTAAGCCCACCAATCCCAATTTTTTGGAGCAGTTCGCCACCTGTTCCTGGGGTAACATCTTGAATTGATTGACCATTCGAAAAGCCAAGTAAAAACCAAAGTTCTTCAGATATAAATGGAGTGAAAGGATGAAGAAGTAATAAAATATGCCTTAAACAAATATCCTGCACAGCAAGGCATGTGTTTTTAGCATCACTGTCTTGAATTCTAGATTTTGAAGTTTCAATATACCAATCGCAAAAGTCGTTCCAGAAAAACTTGTAAATACTTTGTAAGACAGCATTAAATTCGAATTCTTCGTAGAGCTTTTCAACCTGATCAAGAGTTTCAACTAAGCGAAGCAGTATTGCTTTGTCATCATCGTTCACGGTACCTAGATCAATTCTCAAAACAATAAGTTCAACTAACGAATTATCCTCAAGAGGTGCACTTAGAAGTCGAAACCTAGAAACATTCCACAATTTATTACAGAAATTTCTGCCTTGTTCTATTCGTTCTTCTGAAAAGCGGATATCTTGTCCTTTGGGGGCAATACTCATAATTCCATGGCGCAGTCCGTCAGCACCATATTTGGCAATCAAGTCGAGCGGATCAGGAGAATTACCAAGAGATTTGGACATTTTGCGTCCTTTCTCATCTCTAATTATTCCGGTAAAATATACATTTTTAAATGGAATTTTGGAAGGAATTTCATTTTCAGGTATTAACTGATCTGTTTTATGGGATCTTCCTTTAAATTCAAGACCTGCCATAATCATTCGAGCCACCCAAAAGAAAATAATATCAGGACCGGTGACCAAGGTCGAGGTTGGATAAAAATAATCCAACCCTTTTTCTTCCATAGCATCTTCATCGGGCCAGCCAAGTGTGGCCAATGGCCAAAGCCAAGATGAAGCCCAGGTATCCAAAACATCTTCATCCTGTTCCCAATTTTCAATGTCTTTGGGTGGAGTTTCTGAAATGTACCAGTTGTTTGGGTCAGATCGCATTTTTCCTTTCTTATACCATGCAGGTATTCGATGACCCCACCAAAGTTGTCTGCTTATGCACCAATCCTGTATATTGTCAAGCCAGTGGAGGTATGTTTTTTCCCATCTTTGCGGAAAGAATTTGATATGTTTGTCCAATACCGATTTTTTCGCCTCTTCTACCCTTGGATATTTCAAAAACCATTGTTCGGACAAACGAGGTTCGATTGGAACATCTGCTCTTTCTGAAAAACCGACATTATTTAGATGTTTTTCCTCTTCGATTAAGAGACCTTCATCTCTAAGCCGGTCAGCAACCAATTTCCGTGCAGAAAATCTTTCTTTTCCAACAAAATCAACTCCTGCTAATTTGTTTAATGTCCCATCGGGATTCATGATTTCAAGCATCGGCAGGTTGTGACGCTGAGCTATCTCAAAATCCAGACGATCATGTGCAGGAGTAATTTTAAGAATGCCTGTTCCGAAATCTTTTTCGACAGCTTCGTCAGCAATTATGGGAATTGCCTGAGCATTTATCGGTCGCATGACATGTTTGCCTTTAAGGTTAACCCATCTGGGGTCTTCAGGGTGAATTGCCAAAGCGACATCTCCAACGATTGTCTCAGGACGAGTAGTGGAAACTTCCACATAGGCTCCGGGCGTTTCCACAATCTTGTATCTAATCTTGTAAAGTATGCTTTCCTGAGGCTTCATAATTACCTCTTCATCGGAAAGGGCTGTAAGGCTTGCGGGGCACCAGTTGACCATTCTTTGACCTCTGTAAATGTATCCTTTTTTGTAAAGTTTTACGAAGGCTGAAATGACAGATTTTGAGTAATCCTCGTCTAGAGTATGAACATTTCTTGACCAATCACACGAACAACCAAGCTTTTTTAGTTGTTCTAGAATAATCCCTCCATGTTTGTCCCTCCACATTTTTGCATGTTCCAAAAAGTTCTCACGCCCTAAATCAGCTCTCGTTTTTCCTTCATTTCGTAAAAATTGTTCAACCTTTGTCTGAGTAGCTATGCCAGCATGGTCAGTTCCGGGAAGCCATAGAACAGATTTTCCTTTTTGTCTGGCTCTTCTTGCCAAGATATCCTGAATTGTATTGTTCAAGACATGCCCCATGGTTAAAACCCCTGTTACATTTGGAGGAGGTATGACAATAGCAAAACCATCTTTTTCTGAATCTACTTTTCCAGAAAAACAATTCTCGGAAATCCACTTATTATACAAGCGATCTTCAACTTCTGTTGGTTGATAAGCCTTGTCCATTAACTTGGTTTTAAAATAAAGGTGTAAATTGGTTTTTAAAATTGGACAATTAATACTATTGAAAGTGAATCATGGCAACCTTCAACGATACCGGGAAAATGCCTTCGTATTGCCAGATTGAAAAAGTTTTATGTTAGATTTTTTAAGGAAAGGTGTAAGAAAAAACCCAGAAATGAAGCCACCCAAATGGGCAGCAATTGCTACACCTCCTGCCGATTCCATGGAAGAAGGAAATGCAATGACTTGTTGAACTAACCAAAACCCAAGTACAATGTAGGCAGGTACATACAAAGTTCCGATGAAGAAAATAATCCAGTAAAAAACCCTCACATTCGCTTTTGGATAAAGAAGAATATATCCTCCTATTACACCGGAAATTGCTCCTGATGCACCTACCATCGGAATCTGAGATTCCGGATTTGTTAATGCTTGGGCAAAAGCGGCAAGGATTCCGCAACTAAGGTAGAAGATTATGTACCATATTTTACCCAACGCTTCCTCCATATTATCACCATAGAGATAAAGAAAAAGCAAATTTCCTAACAGGTGAAAAATACCACCATGACTAAACATAGATGTGAAAATTGTGCTCCACTCCCAAGCACTATTTTGAAAAGAAAAATTCGAAAACTGACTGAAGAAAGTTGAGGGAATAAAACCGAAGCTTGAAAAGTATACGGCCTTTTCTTCCACTCCCAACGGAAGTTGCCACGCAAAAAAAACCCATATGTTTGTTAAAATAAGTAACCAATTAACGATTGGGAATGAACGAGTTGGATTATCATCCCGGTAAGGAAAAATGATCATTGTATGTTGATTTATCTCAAGTCATTATGAAATGCAATCGTCATGAACTTGCTTGAATAAGTAATGTATAAATTTTTTAATGATGTCCATTTGGATATGGAAGACCGACCACATCAAAGGCTAGCAGTTTTTCAAAGTGATTCAGGGGTGACTCTATCCTTTGGCGAGAAAACTTATTTTGTTTCGCTTGAGGATCCTTTTTACAACATCGCCTTAAAGTCAATTAAGCAAAATGATTATGTCCCGTTTTATGTGGAAATTGCAAAGAGGGAGGGCTTAGGTCCTGAATTTAGGGACGCGTTGCTTAAAGAAATAAATAAGCTTAAGGATAATTAATTTTGAATAGAAAAGCTAATTAGACATCAATGACATCGTCATTTGAGTTTTTAAAGCCGTTTGCACTATTTTGAGATCGATGAACTGATTTAAAATTTTGGGCAAAATTGGTTTTTAAGCTTTGTGAAATGTATTTTCTGAATTTAGGGACCATAATTGCAAACCCAAAGAGATCAGTCAAAATACCGGGTGTTAAAAGTACTATTCCTCCGATAACGATCAAAGCCCCTTCAATCAATTCGTCGGTAGGAGGTCGACCGCTCTTTATTTCGCTTTGTATCCGTGACAGTGTGGAAACTCCCTGCTGTCTGGCAAGAGAAGCACCCAGTATGCCTGTAAAGACAATCAGACCTATCGTGGGGAGAAATCCAATCCGAGCTCCAATCATCACCAATAAGTAAAGCTCGATCATGGGAATAAAGATAAATAGAAATAATAAACGAATAAACATCTTCCCTCATGGTAATTATTGGTTAAGGATAGACAAGGTTCGAAGTATTCTAAAAAGTATTTTTATCATCAATCGATTAGTCTATTTCCTAAAGTTCCATCATTGATAACAATGAACAAAGTTTATTTTGTTATGTAATGAAAAAATCAATTATGCTTTACGATTGCGATTTATAAGGACGCATGGAAGATTTATAGACTCCTCATTATTTTGTAGTAGCAGTTTCTAATTCCCAATTTTTATGCAGGCTTTCAAGGAAAATACCGATTCAATTCATCGGATTGATCCCGACAGTAAGGGCGCTATTGCCAGTCGTTTTAATGAATTAGTTAATTCACTTGAAAACGGGGAGGATCAAGAAGTTCAAGATCAGCTAAAAAGTTTTCATCATTCGGATCTAGCGGATGCTATTGGTTTACTTCCAGGTAATTTGAGAAAGCGCTTACTCGAATTGGTCAAAGTTGATTTGGATCCGGACCTCTTATTTGAGCTTGAGGATCATCTGCGTAAAGAAGTTACGGATCAACTTTCGCCCAAAGAGGTGGCTGAGGTAATTACCGAGATGGAATCCGACGAAGCCGTGCAGGTTTTAGAGGATATGAGAACGGATGAAAGAAACGAAGTTCTTAGTGAAGTTCCTGAAGACGAACGGGGAGATATTGAAATTGGATTGGCTTATCCAGAAGACAGTGCAGGTCGAAGAATGCAAACTGAGCTGGTCAGCGTTAATAATGACTGGACGGTTGGACAGACGATTGACTTTTTAAGAGAGGAAGATGATTTGCCAGAAGAGTTTTTGGATGTCTTTGTAGTCGATAAAGTACAAAAACCAGTCGGCGTTATTTCGCTTTCTCGAATTTTGAGGTCTCCTAGAAATACCTTAATGAGGGAAATCGTTGATGAAACTCAGGTTATAGTTCCAGCAGAGATGCTTCAGGAAGAAGTAGCTTTGCTTTTTGAAAAATATGATCTGACGACATCCGGAGTTGTTGATCAATCTGGTAAGCTTATTGGAATGATTACAGTGGATGATGTAATGGAAGTTGCTCGAGAGGAATTTGAGGAAGATGTACTTCTCCTAGGTGGAGTGGGGGAGGAATCGGTTGATGACTCGGTTGTTCAATCATCGCTGAAGCGTTTTACCTGGCTATTGGTTAATTTGGGCACAGCGATAATAGCTTCCATGGTTATAGGAATTTTTGACGGCACTTTAAAAGAGATGGTAGCTTTGGCCGTACTCATGCCTATAGTTGCATCAATGGGAGGGAATGCTGGTACGCAGACTCTAACAATTACCGTAAGAGCATTGGCTACTAAGGAGTTGACGAATTATAATGCTTTCAGAACCTTCAGGAAGGAGTTGGCGGTCGGACTAATAAATGGAATCGTTTTCGCTCTGCTTGCTGGACTTGCGGTAGTGCTTTGGTTTAATGACTTGGATAACCGTTTTGTACTTGGAGGCGTAATAGCAGGTGCGATGATAATCAATATGATTGTTGCAGGTGTTGCAGGTGTTATTTTGCCTTACAGTCTTGATTATTTCGGGGTAGATCCGGCCGTTGCATCTGGCGTTTTTGTTACTACGGTAACAGATGTCATTGGCTTTCTGGCTTTCCTCGGTCTTGCATCGTTGATTTTAATATGAACATTGAAAAAAAGAGAATCCTGATAACGGGTTCTACTGGTTGCATAGGTACACACGCAGTTCATACTCTTTTAAACGAAGGGGTAGGAGATGTCTTTGGTTTTAATAGATCGGAACCCGCTAATGAATTTTCGGAAAATTATCACTTTATTCAAGGTGACTTGTCAGATCCATCCTCAATAGAGCGTGCTGTAAATGAAGTTCAGCCAACACATGTAATTCATTTAGGTGCTTTACAAACTCCAGATTGCCGAGATTTTCCAATAAAAGGATTAGAAGTTAATGTGCTCGGGACTGCGTATTTATTTAGGGCCTGTCAAAGACTTAGTAATCCGTTGGAGCGATTTGTTTTTGCCAGTTCAAGTGCAGTAAATGGAAATCGTTCTCTTTATGGCGAGAGCGGGGTAAGGCCTGAAGATCCCTATCATCCATTTAATTTATATGGGTATTGGAAAGTTTCAGGAGAGGGGATGGCTCAAGCATTTCACCAAGCTTGTGGAACCCCAACCGTTTCCTTGCGCTTAGCCACAACCTACGGGCCTGGTCGGGACCGTGGATTCACTGCTGCCATGACTTCAGCGATAAAATCATTGGTTAATGGAGAAAGCTTTCTGATTCCGTATCGCGGTAAGGAGCATTATCATTTTTCTCTCGATGTTGGTGCGGGTTTCGCAAGGGCTGCTATTGACCCATTTGATGGATATGGTGTCTTCAATTTACTGGGTGAAACAAGTTCGATTGATAATTTCATCGAATTAATTCAAAAAGAATCCCTCAGTCTCGGGATGAAAAGCCAAAATATTTCTTATGCAGAAGGTGCCAAAAATTCACCCTTTATTTACGATCTTAATGACGAGGCTACCAAAGAAACTTTTCCTAAAATGCCAAAAACACCTTTATCGGAAGGGATTCATCAATCCCTGAAATACTTTCGGGAAAATACTTAAAAAAGAAAAAAATTAATAAATTTTTCAACAAGCACTTGACATAAATATATATTTAGTGTAAATACATATTTAAATCCCTTAATTAAATATGATAACTAACTTAATCTCATTCATCGTCATCCTAAGCGTATCAACCAGCGGTCTTTGGTTCCTCACTCAAATCTGAAGAATTACTTTCAATTTCTTTTTCTTCACATTGCTGATTTTGTGAATTCATCCGATCCGTTTTTGCTTCCTGTTCCACTTCTTCACGAATTTTTTCGACAAGAGAAATCGCATCATTTCTCTTTCTTAAGGAGCGTTCCTGAAATTTAGCCACTTGTATAAGAGCGTCACTTTTATCGAAGTATGCTTGCATAATATGGTAAAAGCATGTGCCGCCAAGACCAGATAAGATTACGCTCGCAAATAGAATAATCACCTTGTAGTCCGGGTGCTCCATTGCAAAGTTGTAAGCAATGCAAACCATTACAAATACGACCCCAATTGCAGAGAACAAAACTAGATTTCTAGATGTTCTGTAAGCACTATTTCTCCTTATTGAAGAGAGCGTTTCTTCGCCAGAATTCTTACTCTTAGTCATATAATTAAAGAATTCCTTGTAATCATTTTTTCGCAAGCCTGAATAAAAGTTTAATGCATTAAGTTAATCTTTGATTTTAGATTTTGAATATTGCGTTCTGAGTATCGATTTTACCAAGATTGAAACATATGAAAAAATTCACTTTGTTCTTTATTTTAATCTTTTCTTTCTTCGGATGTGGTGAAGAGACTCCTGTCCAATCTTCGGAACGAACTTTCAGCACATCTCAAAAAATAGATAACATTGAATTGAGTGAACATAACAGATTAATGGCAGAACAAAATTCTCTTCTAGTTGAGCTAGAGAAAAAGTTTGAACAATTAGTAACAGAAAGTGATCTTCGTGCCGCTGAGGACGCTAAAATTATAAATGAATTAGAAGCACAAATTTTAACCCTGAACAACTCACTCGATGAATACATATCTGAAATTTCGGAATCAAGAAATTCTTTAAAGGAAATTAAAAAAATTGGATCCAAAGAATACCAGATTATCTACGAAAGATCTAAAAACCTAGATCACGAACAAGCGATACTTCTGTATGAGGAATTTCTTAATGAGTTTCCTAACAGTCCGGTTTCATCTCGAGCTCGTTCACGAATAAAATTTCATCAAACTGAAATTAAGATTTTGGATAATCGTAAAAGTTCCCGCCCCCTTAATCTCTGGGAGGCAAAAGTAAAAGGGGAGGGCATGTTTGCTCGTGCTGTTAAGGAGGAAGAAATTTTCCAGTTGGTGGGTAGAAGGCCCGATTCCACAAAACGCGGGTCGAGTTCAGAGTATAGACAAAGAATTTATGTATGGCGTGATTCTGTTATAGATGGAGGCTACCACGATCTTATAATCGAAACCACGGACGGAAAAGTGGATCGTATTTCGAGATCTGAATAAGAATTGGTGTCAGCGAGTACGAGCGTCAATGCAGATTGCTTCTTTTGTGCTGCGTGCCAAAATCAGTCCATTACTCAATATTGGGGTACTCCAACATTTTCCATCTAGGACTTTCTTGCGTGCCAATTCATTGTATTGGTTTGGAGTTGCTTCTACAATTGAAAGCTCTCCGTTATCTGCCAGAGCAATTAATTTATTTCCAGAGAGAATAACATTGCCAGGTCCATAACCATCTTCGCTCCATTTTATCCTTCCTGTGGATAATTCAATACACTGTAAAGGACCGTTTCCATATTTTTTAAAACTAAACATACCGTATAAGTGTCCATCATGGTAAATGGGTGTGCTCCAATGATTAAACATATCATTCTTTTTACGCCAAACCTCTGTGCTGCTGAATCTTATTTCATTTTTACTAATTTTATACAACCCAGCACCGACTCCATAACCCGCTGAACAATAGACCAAATCGCCCGCCACTACCGGGGAGGCAGCTGTGGAAACTTTAAAGGGGAATTCTTGCCTCCATAATTCTTTTCCAGTCTGTGGAGCAACAGATACAAGGCCGGAATTACAAAAGAATATAATTTGGCGAACTCCATGAATTGTCGTCGCTATGGGAGTGGCATGAGTGGCAATTTCATTACCCGTTTTCCAGATTAATTCTCCATTTTCTCTATTGAATGCAAGAAGGCTTTGTCCTGCTCCGCCGCCATAAACAATTACTAAATCTCCCTCAATTAAAGGAGCAGAGGAATTTTTCCATTTTATATTTATTCCAGCATGTTCCTTGATTACATTAACATCCCAGAGAATTTTACCGTTTTCTGCATTTATACAATACAGGATCATATCCGAATCATATACCCATACTTTTCCGTTAAAAACAGAGGGTGTAGACCTTGGACCGTCTCCCCCACTATTGTTCGGTGCACCTGAGTTGCCACCGCCACTCTTGTAATCCATTCGACAAAGCCAGGTGCTCCACAAACGTTTTCCTGTTCGGGTATCAAGAGCAATACAGATTTCACGCATCAAACCGTCTTCGTCTTCTTCAGCAATTAATGTGAACGCTTTCGATCCTTCACAGGAAAAAGAACTAAATCCAAGTGGGGTATCAGCTTTCCATTTTTGGGCACTGTTCTTTTCCAGCCACGCTGCCGATGTAATAAGTTCATCCGTTTTATTATCGGATCGACGACCATGATATTGATTCCAGTCGATTGAAAAGACCTGAGATAATCCCAGGGTAATGATCGTAAGAATAAGAGATAATTTTTTCATATTTTACAGCTCATTGTCTTTTTTGTTTAGCTTGAGACAAGGAAGAATCTTATAACAAGAAACTATTTTTTTCGAAAGCGCATTTTGTAAAGGGCTATAACAAGAAACAATGTTACTAAAAAATACCATGGGAACCAACCAAGTGCCTCGACAAAGATTGCATCCTGTTGATTTTCCTGCCCTTGGCTAATCAAAGGATCTACTCCTCTTAGTTTAATCCACGCAATCAAACTTGAGTATAACAAAGATACCGCTCCGTAAGATACATTTGTTGAGAGACCACGGAAACTAAGTACAGTTGCCCGTTTATCGGAGGGAGCCTCTTCATTAAGGTAGCGACTGGCGAGGTAATTCATAGATTGCATAGTTGCATAGAGAAGAACCGCTGGGATGATACCCCAATAGGGAATGGCTTTAGATATACCAAGCAGACCGACCATAAGCAGGGTGCAGAGAAGAAAAAAGTTTTGAATTGGAGATCTTTGGTCAGCTAATTTTTTTGCAATTCGGGGAACAAAATAACCCATTAGAGACATGCCTGATGCCACAACTCCA
>MDSZ01165322.1_pt1 | contig 24836 bp, 32 predicted proteins | sample 811201 | NCBI WGS metagenome assembly MDSZ01 (sample SAMN05326647, study PRJNA326480) | marine metagenome | isolation source: seawater | place: Indian Ocean: North | collected 2010
CCGTTTGACCTTGATCCTTGCGCTAGCCCGTTTAATACAAAATGCGCCAATTTCTATACTGAAGCTGAAGATGGCTTGTCAAAGAACTGGACCGGTCACAAGAGTTTTGTTAATCCGCCATATGGTCGCGGTATTGACAAGTGGGTTGAAAAAGGATATAATGAATCATTGAATGAAAACACCAGGGTTGTTATGCTTATCCCAGCCAGAACCGATACTAAATATTGGCATAAGTATGTCATGAACGCCGCCGAGGTGCATCTTGTAAAGGGTAGGCTTAAATTTGGCGATAGTACAAACTCGGCGCCGTTCCCGTCAGCGGTCGTGGTGTTTGATAGTAGAATTAAAGAAGTTCGCCCGAAATTTTTTTCCATGGAGAAGGCATGAATAGAAAACAAAGACGTGCAGCAAAAAAGAAAGGTGTGGATCCTGTTGCAATCGAAGAGAAGGTAGCCTTATTTGACAAACTGCCCGACGAGTGTATGACATGCCAGTTGGCATTTGATAAGAAGGATAAAGAGCAAGTTACCACATGGAATGTTGTAGTGCGCGAAGATGAAGGAGTTGTTAGATTGTATTGTCCCGATTGTTGGGATAAAGCACAAGAAATTATTAAAGGATTCATAGAGCACAAAAAGCAACAGTTGGAACTACAAAAGGAAAATGAAAATGAAGATGACTCCGAACCTCAGCTTTGATGACGTGCTAATCGTACCGCAGTACTCAGATATACAAAGCAGAAGCGAGATCGATATCAGCAATGATTTAGGAAAATTAAATTTAAGCCTGCCTGTATTGTCAGCGCCAATGGACAGTGTAACAGAATCTGTAATGGCGACTGCTATGGCTAAAAATGGTGGACTTGGCATTATTCACAGATACAACACAATTCAAAAACAAGTAAAGTTAGCGAAAAAATCGCGTACACCCATTGTGGCCGCAGCAGTCGGTGTGACCGGCGATTACTTGGACAGGGCTGTAGCACTATATAATGCCGGAGTAAAAATTATTTGCGTAGACGTGGCCCATGGCCATCACGTTCTTATGCGGCATGCCCTGGAAGTACTTAGGAACACCCTTGGAACACAAGTAACAATCATTGCCGGCAATGTAGCCACGTTGCAGGCGTTTAATGATTTGTCAGACTGGGGTGCCGATGCCGTGCGTGTCGGTATTGGAGGAGGTTCTATTTGTTCTACTAGAATACAAACAGGCCATGGCGTTCCCACGTTACAATCTGTGTTAGACTGTGCAGCGTCTGATAGGCCCGCAAAACTAATTGCAGATGGTGGTATCAAAAATAGTGGCGACATTGTAAAAGCATACGCCGCAGGGGCCGACTTTGTAATGCTAGGATCGATGTTAGCTGGAACTACAGAAACGCCCGGTGATATTAGGTACAAACAATTTCCAGGCCAATGTAACCCTTCTAAAATTAAGGTGTATCGTGGTATGGCTTCTGAAGACGCTCAAAAAGATTGGCGTGGCAAGTCCTCCTCTGTTGAAGGTGTGGCAACCACAATACCATACAAGGGCCATGTTAAGAATGTTCTACGCTCAATAGAACGCGGCGTTAAAAGTGGGTTTTCTTATAGCGGAGCCCGTTCGTTCGCAGAATTTCAAGCAAAAGCTCAACTAATTAGACAAACCGCGTCATCACAAGTTGAAAGCTCGACACATATTGAAAGGGTAAACTAACTTGTCAGATGATGTTGAAAAAATAACCTTCTATGTCAATACTAAGCGTAAAGCTGAATTAAAAATAAAACTTTTCAGTGATGGCCTAACACAATCAGCTTTTTTTAGAAGTGTTATCAATGCATATCTTGAAGAGAACGAAGCGTTTATGTCGTGGATGGAGGTCTGTAAAGACAAGACTGGAAAGCTACAAAGTAAATCTCTAAAGACAAAAATGGCAAGAGAAAGAAAAAAAATAAAAGAACTAGAAAATAAATTTGCACTTAATGATGATGAGATTGAAAACATATTTGATATTTTAGAGAGGGAGCACCCAGATTTATGAATTTAAAAAAATGTTCGAAACTATGTATACATCATGATGTCAGTTGTCCCAATGAGGACTGTAGGTATTGGATTAATTTTAGTGAGGATTTAAACTGTACATTCATAGCAATCAAGAAACACGGAGCTATGACTTTACGAGAAGTTGCCAGAAGAACAGGCGTTAGTTTTGTTCGCATCAAGCAGATTGAGAAAGCTGCACTAGCTAAGATTAAAAAGATGAGCATTTTTAACGACTGAATGAATCAAAAATAAAAGCATTTTAAAAATTTAAACACTATTTATTGATGTAAAAGAAAACCATTTTCTTATTTTATTGCACCTAGGAGAAATAACAAATGAGCAAAAAAGATAAGCCCCTTTTAAGCGAGAGCGTAACTCGTCGCTTTATGAAGCTAGCAAATGTAAGTAATTCGTTAAGCGAGAATTTCGTTTCCGACCGTTACCTTTCCGAAGAAGAGGAAGAGATGGATATGGAAATGGATGCCCCTATGCCACCTGAAGACGAGGATGCAGATCCTGTTGGTGATGACGCCGGCATGATGGGTGATGCCCCCGATGACATGGGTGGTGATATGGGAGAGCCAGAGGTTGAAAAGCTTGTTAGTGCTATCGCTGACGCTATTCAAAATGTTACTGGTGTTGCTGTTGATGTCGAAGGCGGCGAAGGAGGTGAGGAAATGCCTGCTGGAGACGACATGGATATGGAAATGGATATGGGCGAGCCCGATATGGGTGGTGATGAGCCTGATATGGACATGGGTGACGACGACCCTGCTAACAGAGGCATGTACGAGGGCAAGGGTCACATGGCCGGCGGAACAGATTTGAGTACACAGGGCGGCAATAAGCACAAAGAAAAGGAGTCTGGCTATCCACATAAGAATAAGAAAGTTAGTGGTGCAGACTTAGCTAGCCAAGGTCAAGGTCTTGTTAAAGAAGAGGAAGACCAAGACGAAGATGATAAGGAAGACGTAAAGTCCGAGGGTATGTACAATCGCGACGACGAGGACGACAAGGATGATGAGCTTAGCGAAGCTGTTATCGAGGAGGTTACACGTCGAGTTGCCGAGCGTCTTATGAAGAGGATTAAGAAGTAATGGCAATTAAGATTCCTAGAAAGCCTAGAAAGCCAAGTGCTAAGAAATCCGCAGCTGCCCCCACAGAAAAACCAGCACCCGCCGTGGTCGTTGAAGAGGTCGCACCTGAGCCTGTGGTGGAGCCAGTAGTCGCAGCGCCACCCGCGCAGCCTGCAGGCGAGGCAGCTGCCCCTATTGTTGAAGCAGAGGCACCAGCAGATGATCGCCGGCATGCCCAGGGTGGCGGCCGGAGCCGTGGCCATGCACTCGGTGGTCGTGGACGCAGATCTAAATAAGTGAAATAAAATATATAATAATTTGACTTTAAGCCGCAGTTATGTTAACATGAAGCTGCGGCTTTTGTCGTTTATCAACCATAAAGAGGTAAATATGGGATTTAATAAACAATCCGAAGAACAACAAGAAACAGAAGAAATCTCGACCGCGCAATTAATTGCGTTAGCTGAACAACAAGGCGGTATTGAACTAAGAACCTTCGGCCTATGTGGCGATATTGACGAAGAAAAAACAGCTGAAATACTTTATACAATATTGGCGCTTAAAGAAAGTGGTAGAAAAGAAACCTTAGTTGATCCAAATGATGTAAATGGTGAAATTGAAACTACATACGAGCCATTTGATTTTTTGATCTCAACCGCTGGTGGATCTGCCTATGAGATGTTTGGAATTTATGATCTTATGAGACAGGTGCGATCTGACTGCGTGATTCGCACAATTGGTATGGGCAAAGTTATGTCGGCCGGTGTTGTGCTGTTAGCCGCCGGAACAAAGGGTCAGAGATACATAGGGGAAAACTGCCGCGTTATGATCCACAGTGTTGCAGGTGGGCATGCTGGCTCATTGCACAACTTAGAAGCGGAAATGGATGAGATACGTTGGTGCCAAGAGCAATATGTGAATGCACTGGCCAAAGAGACATCAATGACTAAGCCACAAATTAAAAAACTTCTAGCTAAGAAAATTAATATTTATTTGAATGCCCAGGAAGCAATAAAATATGGAATTGCTGACATCATTATCTAATTATATTACAGAAGGGGAGAGCAAATGGCCACTGTAAAAGGTTTCCATGCTAAATTGATAGCAGAACAATATAAACAAATTATGAAAAATAAAGGTTATGCCTTTTTTGAATCGGGAAAGTATAATGTTAACATAATTGGAGTTCGCTCTGATAATAGACGCGCTAATAAGTTTGACGATATGATGCTGGTTATATACAAGAACAGCAGCAAGGATTGGGAGGTTTTTACTGCGCCAATAACAACAGACCCAGGCTGGACATATCTAAAAGATGCGTCAGCGAAATACGGTGGTCGAGGCACGGCTATACTAGTACCAAATCAATACAGAAGTACCTACAAGATTGACACTCATATTTCTTATACAGCTTTGTGTCAGAGATCGGGTGACGTAAGTGTGTATCGCGATTCGACAAAGGACATGAATTTAGATTTTGATAAAAGCACGGTTACAACTGGAAGATACGGGATTAACATCCATCGTGCCAAGAAGTATGGAGAGGCAGAAAATGTTGGATCTTACAGTGCCGGCTGCCAAGTTTTCAAAAATAGCACAGATTTTTCTAGCTTTATGAAACTAATTAATAAGTCGGAAGACAAATGGGGTAATTCATTTACATACACCCTCATCACCGAAGAGGATCTTGATTGATGGCAAACGATAAATTAGATAGACTATTAGAAAACTATTTTAGGGATGAGCCCCCCGCAAAAGAGCCGTTTGATCTTAGCGCCTTGTCGCATATGATTAATGAAGTGTTGGAGTACCCCATATTTAAAGGTTTGTTAGAAGAGACATACGTCTCGCAGACACCTGAGTTCATTATTGAAAGAGCCGCCACTGAAGAAAAGGGTCAAGGCGATTCTGATCAAGTAACAGTTATAAGAAGACCTGTAATCAAAATTACAGAGCTTTGGGGTAAGACCGAAAATGGCGATAGAGAAATCATGGAATCGCTTATGAATAACATTGGTGGTAACACGATTCAAGAAAAAGTAGAAAGTGTCAATGCTTTCTTAGAGGCTGCTGCCCCTGCTCCTGGCGAGGGTGACATTTCTAAAATTATGTCATACCTGATATTCTTAGATACATTTGCCAGTATTATCAATGACTATGGAGCCTCCGTTAGTGGCTTTTTGTTTGAGGCATTTTTAGCCGCATTGATGGGCGGCACATCTGTTCAGATTGATGATCCCGAGCAGGTTGGTGCGGCCGCAGGTTCGCTTCCAATTGAGGACGTACAATTGGCCATCCAGCGTGGTGAAGAGGCAGATCCAGAAATCGTGCCATATAGCCTTAAAGTTCTTAGAAAACAAGGGGTTGTACATGGTTCATTCAAAAATATCGTTGACTACTTTTTAGATCCGGCTGAAGGTCGCAAAACAGATTCTATTGTCTATTTGATTGTTATTAAAGATGCAGATAAAAAAGAGGGCGGTAAATTTGGCTCTTGGAATGGAAACTTAAAATTCTATGAATTTACAATTACACGCGATAACTTTTTGCAATTGATCGGAGCACCAACCGAAGTGCCAGTCTATGATTATTTGGAGTTTACATTTCCCAGAAGCGGCACAATTAACCCAGAAAAGAATGTTTACCCACAAAGTGCGAGAGCGGCCCTTCGTGGCGTTACAAGATATAAAAATTTAGACGGTAGTGATATTACGGAACCCGTTAGGGTCAAGAAAGGTGATAAGTTGTTGATGTATACCGATACAGGAAAAAAACAGCAAATTGTTAAAGGCTCTGCGGCTAAGCTATACAGCCCAGAACAATACGCTGATGTGGCCAGCAAGTTTGGAACTGCTGAAGAGGAGCCAAAAAAGGTAGATAGACAAATATTTGCCGCCCTACAAGACACAAAAGGTTATAAAACACAAGCTCAATGGTCAATTGGTCATGGTGTATACACACAGCAACCTTACTACAAGGGCCAGATTAATTTAGACCCCGAACTTCTAAAAAGCAGGGCAGAAGATTATACGCAAAGCTTGAATGGCAGCATTGTTAAAATCTTTAATGCATTAGGCGATTTATCTGATAATATTAACAAGTATTTTATCGGAGCAGAGGGACAAAATAGAAAGTCCATAGGCACTCGCGCAAAAGCAGATGCTGACATACTAAAAAAAGAAGTAAATGCAACTATTAAGTCTTGACAAATAGTTCAAATATGATTATATTATATAAACAACAACGAGAGGTGTTAGTTGACTAAAAAATACGACTCTGGATCTAACCTAAACCAGAAGATTTTAACCGGCGTAAATATTCTAGCCGATAATGTCGCCGCGACATATGGACCGCGCGGCAGAAATGTTATATTGCAATCGGTTGGCAAGAGGCCGATCATAACTAAGGATGGCGTTACTGTAGCCAACTTTGTGGATCTTGATGATCCAATTCAAAACGCCAGTGCGCAAATTATTAAGCAGGCTGCAGCACAAACAAACCACGATGCCGGCGACGGCACCACTACGGCAACTATATTGGCCCGTGGTATTCTAACTAAGGCACAAAAGTATTTGTCTGCCGGCTCATCGCCCATTGAGCTTAAACGAGGCATGGATAAGGCTGTTGCTGGGTTGGTAGATGCACTACATGAACAATCTAGACCAATTAAAGACCTGGCAGATATTAAGCATATTGCAACTATCTCCGCTAATGGTGATCACACTATTGGCAATCTAATTGCAACAGCAGTTGATCAGGTTGGTAAAGATGGGGCGATTACGGTCGAGGAGGCCAGATCTGTCAACACTTCCCTTGAGTTGGTTGAAGGTTTTCAATTTGATGGTGGGTATTTTTCCCCTTCGTTTATAACAAATGAACGAAAAAAGATTGTTAAATACGACAAGCCATATTTTCTAATTACAGATGCTAAAATATCCACTGTTGATGAAATGATGCCAATTTTAGAGTTGATTGCCCGTGAGAATCGCCCGCTTGTGATTGTTGCTGAAGAGGTTGAGGGGCAAGCTTTAGCTGCGCTTATTGTTAACACAACCCGTGGCTCACTTAATGTGGCAGCTGTCAAAGCTCCACGATATGGCGAGGAGAGGCGAAATATACTTAAGGACTTGGCTGTCGCGACTGGAGCCACATATATCGCTAGAGAAAATGCTATGCAACTTCGTGAGGCAAAGCTAAAAGATTTGGGTACTAGCGATTCAATTGAGATAACAAAAAATATGACTACTGTTGTTGGCGGCAAAGGCGATGCCAAAATGGTGCAACAAAGAATTGATGATATTAAACAAGAGATTAAAGACACCGGAGACTTCTCCGCCCCAGGCGAAAATGGAACTGGTGCGGAAGGTCAACAAAATCATTTTCGTGCTCAAATCTTACAACAAAGGATTACACGATTGGCCAGTGGGATTGCAATTATTAGAGTAGGCGCCGCTACCGAAGTTGAAATGATTGAAAAAAAGCATCGTATTGAAGACGCGCTTGAGGCAGTCAGATCTGCACAACAAGAGGGCATTGTAGCCGGCGGTGGTGTGGCCTTGTTGAGAGCCGCAGAAGCTTTGAATGTTGAAGTTGCAAACGAAGATCAAAGATTAGGTGTTGAGTTGCTCAAGATTGTTGCAGCCGAGCCATTAAGACAAATGGCTGATAATGCTGGGGAATCGCCTGATATCATTGTATCCATGGTTTCTAAAGAAACAGAAAACTATGGCTATGATTTTACAACACAAAAATTAGAGGACATGTACCAGATTGGCGTAGTTGATCCGGTAAAAGTTACCAGATGTGCTTTGCAAAACGCTGTTTCAGTCGCATCTACTTTGATTACAACAAATCATGCAATCGTACAGGTATAAACAAATAAACTTGACTATATATTAGTGCTATGCAAGACTTAGATCAAAGTACAAAAGCAATCGTAGACCTGAGCCAGCAACTGACTGCTCTCAATGGTCAGCTAGCTAGGATGATGGACGCCATCGAAGTTGTAAAGAATCAACAAGATGAGATTTCTCAAGACATTTCTAAAATTAAAGAAGCCGTGTACAACCCAGATGAGGGTCTTTACGCTCGCTTGAGAAACTTGGAACAGTGGAAAGCAACCACCACCAGAGTACAATGGATAGTTATTTCTACAATAGTTGCCCTAGCGGCGAAGGCAATCATAGAGCTAATAATGCCGGGAGCAGGATGAGGTTTTATGATAAGATGGAACCTAAAAATAATAGCGTAATTCAGAGAATTGACAAATTAATTGAAGTTGGTTTGCCTCCGGGTGTTAAGAAGTTTTTAAATTCTTTAAAATCTTGGGAACAAAATCGTGGTTTATCTATTAAGCAAGAACTTGCACTACAAAAAATTGAAAACAGGCATTATAATAAGTTGGCCAACAATACTAAAAATACAAACTGGGGTAAACAATTTACACAAGAGATGAAAGAAAGGGCCACAATTTGTGCCATGTATTACGAGGCAAACCCACCTTATTTTTCAGATTTAGTTTATCAAATTTTAAACGTTGATGAATTCACACCAACCGAAAAGCAATACGCGGCCATCACCACCAACAAATATTCAAAAAAAGTATTGAAATCATATTTTAAAGAACCAGATTATCCACAAGATAGCTTTGTAATGCTACGAAAAACAGCACCCATGGAACTATTGGTAGAATTGGGCAACACCCCTTGCTTAGTTGTCAATACCAACATTAAACCAATAACCACCGCGTGCATAGGTTCTAAAAAATATCAAATACTGCCATTTAACAAATCAAAAACATATTTAATTGAAGAAAGATATTTAAAAAAAGCCAACATTAAAGCTTGACATATTATACAAGCTGGGTTATTATATAAAAACAATATACGCTTATTGGAGGTAATATATGAGCGAAAAGAGAACCGTTAATCTAACCTACTCATGTGATCTTGATGAGGTGCCATATGAAGCCGGTAGATTAGTTGAAGATGTGTGTATTAGATTGACAGATATTGTTGAATCTTTGAAAGAAAGTTCAACACATTTGCTAACCGCTGATGAAGAATTGAGATTTGGGGATACCTTCAGTGCCATTGTAAACGCCAAAGATAAAATGGAAAAGTTTGACGAGCGGCTTTCCGCTGTACTGGCCATTCTCTCTGGCTTCTATAACGCAATGACAAGCCCAGCTGACAATAGTCAACTTGAGAATCAATCGGCAACACAAACAACGTCAGAAATTTCTGAGAAGCTGTCACAAATTGAATCACAGCTTGAATCCGTAGGGGATCAAGTAATGGTTGAAGAATATGAAGAGACAACACAGGATGAAGACGGCGATGATTAGTTTTAAAAAAGGAGACTTAGTTTATTTGCCGTCAGATACTAAAATATTACAATTAGATAAAGATGGTTCACCGGTTAGATATCATAAAACCGATAAACCTCACAACGTTTTGATTATTGGTGAAACACACTTAGGTCGTTTTGGTTGGCCAATTCTGTTAGACGGTGAACGTTGGCTGTGTAGTCAAACAAACCTGTTTCCTATATCAGAGGTGTCTCATGGTTAAGTTAGTTGAGGTCTGCCAAGCCAATAGGTATACGAGCACGGGTAATTTTAAAGAATATTCTTTACGAGAAGTTTATGTTAACCCCGAACACGTTGTTTGTATTAGAGAAGAATCCAGATCAGCTGGAGTTATCAAAGAAAGTCTTAAAGATCTTGATCCGCGTACTAGGTTTACCAAAGTGCATGTCGCCGGCGGCCAACACGGACTCGATATTTTAGTCATAGGCGAGCCAACCTCCATTGGTGAAAAGCTTGGGATTGTTGGTAAAGCAAGAACACTATTAAAGGGATAGGCCCTATGGAAATTGTTTGCAATTTTAAAGATGTCCGTGAATGGGGCGATTTATACCCCGATGAGACTAAGACTAAAAAAGGCCGGTATCATGGCTCTAGCTTTCCAATACCCGGTTTTGGTATAAACCAGTGGGTTGTTTGCGGCTACTTAGAAATTCCAGAATACCAGCACTATGTCTCATTAGGGCTAACCGATGAGCAGGTTTTAGAGGGCTGCATTGCATATTTAAACAAGCCGCCACCAAGAAAGAAATATCAAAGAAGAGTGCGAAAACCACTTTATGGTGATTTAAAACTTTATTATTTTAAAGATAAGACGACTGATTTAGACGAACAAAAGATCTTTAGTATAATTCTTATTACTGATCAGAGAAAAAATAGAAACTTTTGGGGCGAAGGCCCAAGAATCATAGCACCAAGAAAAAGAAGGAAGAAGACAAAGAAATGATTTGGACAGTTATAACAATTAACGCCGCACTGCAGCGAGCAGAGCATCATGTGTTTAGCACATTGTCACACGATGGTGCCGCCGCGTATGAGCAGGCACAAAAAGAATTACCAAACACAGTAATCGTGGCTATGGTCAAGGGATGTCACAGAACTGGTACTTATGTGCCCAACAAAACAATCAGCGTATTTTGCTAAAAGAGGGAATTTGTATAATATATTTGTCGGCTGTTTGCTGTTTATTTTAGGCCAAACGTTAGTATGGTTTCAGTTAAATTCTCAATTTGTATGGGACTGGTGGAAAGATAAGCCCATACCAGCCATTTTGTTCTTTTCTATACCCGCTAGTTTTTGTTTTTGGTATGGCGTTAGAATGGTCGTCGGTGAGATGAATGAGCTATGGGGGCCTAGATTATTAATTTTTGGCATGTCGTACTTGACGTTCCCGCTTTTAACATGGTATTATATGAACGAAAGCATGTTCACACCTAAGACCATGATTTGTGTATTACTTTCGTTTGCAATTATTGCAGTACAATTATTTTGGAGATCATAACATGAAAGTTGAAAAACCGTGGGGCCATGAAATTAGATGGGCCATCAGTGACAAGTATTTAGGCAAGATTTTGCACATCAACGCTGGACATCGCTTGTCTAAGCAGTATCACCGTGAAAAAGATGAGACAATCTATGTGCTAAAAGGCTCACTGCTTTTAGAAATGGGGCCACATCACGAATACACTGATACTGAAACAGGATTGAGGCAAGTGCTGTCGGAAGGCCAAAGCCAGCGTATCAGGCCAGGATTAATTCACCGTTATTGTGCAGACAAAGATGATGTTGTATTGATCGAGGTTAGTACACCAGAAATTGATGATGTTGTGAGGCTTGAAGATGACTACAAAAGAAGCTAAAGTATATTTGTTTGATGTGGATGGTACTTTAACCGAGCCAAGGCAAAAAATAACATCAGAATTTAAATACTTTTTTCTTGAATGGATGAAAGATAAGATCGTCTATCTGGTTTCCGGTAGTGACATTGAAAAAATCAGGCAGCAGATACCAGAAGAGATCGAGAGGCAGTGCGCCGGTATATATTGTTGCATGGCTAATGAGTATTATGAAGATGGAAAGCTGGTGTACTCAAACAAATTCAATCCTCCTAAAAATTTGTTGTCTGATTTAGAAGAGATTATTCGTCAATCTGATTACCCCACCAAGGTAGGCAAACACATAGAGCACCGACCCGGCATGATTAATTTCAGCGTTGTTGGACGTAATGCAAATCTGCAAGAGCGTGATAACTATTTCAAATATGATTGCGGCAACAAAGAACGCGAAAAAATTGTCAAGCGTATAGGCAGTATATACCCTGAGTTTGACTTTGCCGTAGGAGGCTCAATAAGCATTGATATATACCCCAAGGGCCAAGACAAGTCTCAAGTGATACCTTTAATTAGAAAAAGGCACGGAAGCGCCCCAGTGGTATTTATGGGCGATAGAACGGCATATCCAGGCAACGACTATGCAATTGTGGCATCGATGGCTAGGCATGAAAACTATCGTTGGTATCAAGTTGATTCTTGGAAAGAAACACAGAAATATTTAATGCAGGAATAACTGTCCAAACATTAAATAATTTACTATTTATAGATGTCTTAGTCCAAGGTGTTATTTAATGAAACAGTATTTAAAAAGCTGGAATAGCTATGTAAACAAAATTAAACTGACCGAGAGCCACAAACAAAAGAGACAAGCACTACAAGAAAAGTATGATGTCTTGTCTGAAATTTCTCGCGAGTCAGCAGATAAAATTTATGATTGGATGGCTTCTGCTGGTGCCTCTGATTATTCATTTAACGATTTATTTGGCGGTGCCATGCGCATCGCCTTTCCGTTAGCGACCGATGACCAACGTAAACTTGGTAAGGCTGTAAAAGCACTTCAAGGTGCTGGCTGGTCTGTTGGTGAGATGGTGCCATGGGATGGAGGGATGCACAGTTCAAAAAAATTCCCCATCAAAAAAGTTAAACAAAAGCGTACCCGGCTTGCTGATGTTGGCGGTGGAGAGTATGAGGAAGAAATTGAAGTAGCTGATCTGGTTCTTTCACGAACGTACACAAAAGTTATCCCAGCTGGGCCACGTCAAGGTGAGGAGATTCAGCGCACCGACAAGACCAGCATGAGCAAAGCTTTGGCCAAACTTGTTAAAGCGGGTAAGATTGATCAATCGCTATATGATTGGTGGCAGAAGACTCAAACATACTACACCAAGGATAATAATTGGAATGAAATTGAAGGTACGTTTTCTGGCGACATAGATAATCATGTAGTTATTGTTTCTCGTCACCCGGTTGATGTTTTGCGAATGAGCGATATGGGGAGTATTCGTTCGTGTCATTCTGAAGGATCGAGCTATTTTAAATGTGCAGTAGCCGAGGCCAAAGGCCATGGCCCAATCGCATATTTAGTGGATGAAATTGAATATGAAAGATTGCTTCGCCAAGAGCATAAAGAGTATCAAACAGCAGACGATCCAGAGGCTGCATATGATGTGGATGCCCCAGCCGAGCAACAGCCAGAGAAAGAAATATCAGACTTTGACGACGAAGAGATTTTTAGAGACAGGCAAAGACAAGTCCGAGGCATCACGCCTATCGCCCGAGTCCGTCTTAGAAAATTTGTTAATGATGAAACAGGTGACACTTTTGCGGTCCCAGAGAGAAGAACATATGGTGCCCCACCTCCTGGCTTTGCTGATGCTGTCTTAAACTGGTCGTGGGACAATCAAAAGGAGATGTTTGAGCTTGGCACCGATGCCTATGGCGCTCCAAACCCATATAGTCTTACAAGGTATGGTGGTTCGTGGGAAGACAATACAGACGGCGACTTGCTAAGAAGGTTTTTTAGCAAAGGCATCCCAGATTTTACAAGCTATAATACTCTTGGAAATGTTAACCGCGATTACGAGGGCGAAGTAGACGAGAGCGAAGAATTATTTAACGAGTACGAAGAGCGAGTGCAAGAGCTTAACGATTATGCAAATCAAAACTTAAAACATTCTAGTGCTTATGCTTCCGTTGAAGGTGATGAGCAGCCGTATGTTTATGCTAGCGCCGATGTTATGATCGAGATCCCAGTAAAGTGGGATGGCCCAATGAGCGACGAGCCTAGCGGATATTATTGGCACAAGGATGATCGCGACATGGCCATTATTCCAAAGTCTTGGGGCTCAGACTATCAATCCAGAAGGGCGCTTGAGAGGGTAATCGAAGATAAAATTGATGTGTACTCCGAAGAAACTAGCTGGGAGATTCGCGAACAACTTGGTGGAGCTACGGGAGAGCCGGATAAAACATATATTCTAGAGATCACTATGAGGTTCAATTGCGACGACTGCGATGATCCAGACTCATTTGAAAGCTTTATCGACTACATTGAAAGTGATATTGATGACAAGTATGACGAGATAAGAGAGAAAATTCGACGCTCCCTGGTAGAAGAAAATTACATACCACCAGACGACTGGGACAATCTTCAAGACGAGATTGGTGAGATGGAAGAGCAGCTAAAGAACTTTAGAGTTATCGGTGACGATCCAGACAGTCCAGACGGTGAGGCGTGGTTCACATTAGTAGGCAAAGGCTTTAGTGGCACGCCAGATTCTCACATAACCACAGGTGCTGAGTTTCCATGGAAGGCACTCTGGGGCACTCGTTATCATAATCGAGGTTGGTTTGGCAGCGCTTTTGACCCACCGCACATAACGACCGGCGACCTGCGACATATGACCAGAGTGGTGTTTGGGATTACTGGCGATTATATTAACAGAGGACTACAAAACCTAGAAGGTTCCAAACTGAAAGTGTTGTTCATGGAGAGGCTGCACGCACTTGAGAAAGCTGCGGGAGATTGGGCTTCAAGTCAAATGGCTTTGGACTTTGGCGAGAAATATAAAGCACCAGCGTTCAAAGGAGTCGATCTTGCAAAAGATACACAACTAAGAATCGGCTTCCACATGGAAGAGAACACGTTTGTTCAAGACGTAGGATATGTGCCCGCCAGCCCCGTAAACATTGGCTATGGTATGAAGATTGTGGTTAGCCAAGCTAACAGCCGCGAAGAATTACTGGGCGCATTTGAATTTGTAAGGTTTGTTGATAAACATGCCGATATGATTCACGAAGCAATGGCCGAGTCGGTCAAAGATATGATAGCCCAATCAGTTGCACAGGGCCAAAAAGATCGCGCATATGTCGGTAATGTTAAAAGAGCACACGATGCCTTAAAAGCCAAGATTAATGATTCTGACTTGGATGAATCTGATAAAGCCCAGTGGACCCAGCGGATTTACCAAGAGCTTATGAGAGGGTTCTTAGGACCAGCAAAAAACAGTAGCACAGAAGGTCCAGATTTAAGCACAGCAATAGGACTATCAAAAAGCATCGATGACGCAATACAACAGCAAGCAATTGATGCAGAGCGCCAGTCGTGGGCCGATGCCATGAAAGATGAGGAGCCGCCTGACGAGGAGGAACAAGAAAGAATTGTTAGGGAAGCTGTTAAGAAAGCTATTCGCAGGCATAAAATAAAACTTCTAGAGTCGGACGACCCCAACTATAAACAATATGTGTACGAGCTTGATTTATCATTTTATATTAGTAAAACAAAAGGCGGCGACAGACAACAAACGCTGACTGACATCAGGGCAATACCAGGCGTAACCACAGTCACTGCACAAACAAGCAGAAAGGATCCTTATGCATTTATTACGGATGCAACAATAAGGTTTACATTAAATACGCGCGAATCGCCAGTAAAATTTATTAGGAATGTCGTCGCTCCTGGGTTGCGAAGAATCAGAGGGTTAAGTAATATTAGAGTTAAGGGTGTAAACAAATCATGAATATAAATAAATGGCGCAATTTTTTAAATGAGGAAAAAGAACAAATATTGCGAGAGATTACAGATGACGAAATGGAACACATTCGCACTGCTCTCGATGATATGGATAGCGGCGAAGACCTAGCTTTCCCAGAACTCTTTGGAGATAAAACCAGAATTGTTATTGACTTTCAAACTGCTGACAGAGATAGCGAGTTGGGAAGGTTTATTAACCTTTTTAACGTTCTTGGTTACGAAGTTGATTGGCAAAGAGGGATGGTGTCTGCCACAAGAACACAAAAAGACACAAACCCAGCCACCATGGCGAAAAATCTTGCAAGGAATAACTTCAGCGGCACCTCACGTCAACGAAAAATTCAAATGAAAGTCGGAAAGTTCTTTGCAAAGATTTTTGATCTAGCTATGAGAAAAAAGAAGCTAACCGATCAAATTTTTAGCTCTAAAGAGGCAGCAGCAATTAAAGCTAAATACTCAACTACACCATCAGGCGAGATGGACTGGTGGAAAACTAAAGATACGAGGTACATGACAGGCGAGCACATTGAAACCGCATTAGGAGAAGAATTAGCCACCAGATATCACCAACTTGCTGATCAATTAGAGATGTATGTCGGTGATGATTACGGAAAAGCCTTTGCAAGATCCCCAGCTAAAGCATCAAGATACATGGAGTATTGGCAAAAGAACGCCGCATACATTAAAAACAATATAGACAAGGCTACAAATAATACATACTCTATTGTTATCACCAGGCACCCCGTTGATATTCTGCGTATGAGTTACTTTAATGATATTCAGTCCTGCCACTCACCTCCATCTAGAGGTGGCCAAGGCTCTTACTACAAGTGCGCTGTAGCCGAGGCCCATGGCCATGGCGCAGTAGCGTATGTGGTGAATACAGAAGACTTGCTGCACGCCACAAATACTAGCAACATAGACAGTGCAGAGCAAGAGATTCAAGATGGTGAACTTTTTGCAGATGATGTTAGAGGTAGCCATATTGGAATTAGCGATGACCTTTTGCCAATATCTCGTTTACGCTTGCGACAAGTCAGACACTACGCTGACGATGATGTTCTTAATTCTCAATTGGGTATGGGTACACAAATAGCCGTCCCAGAAGTTCGCATTTATGGAGAGAAAATCCCTGGCTTTAGAACGCGCGTCCTGCGATGGGCGAGAAAAAACCAAGAGCAAGCCCTTAAAGCAGCCCCCAGAAAAGACGATAAAGTTAATATAGGTAGATTTATAAAGTTTGGAGGCTCGCAGGAGGATAATAATATTACATCCCTTCTTGGTGACTTATATGGGTACGGTAGAAGGGCCGGTGGCCACAAAGCTTACCAAGATGTATTTATTGGCTCGATCATAAAAGACACTCGCACTGAAGATGAGATAGATGTGAACCTTATTGGTGGCATCCTAGAACAATACACAGACGCTTGTGAAGACATAGCAGATCAATGGAACAACCATATGCAAGCCTGTGAGGTTGAAGCTAGAGTCGAAGACGACGGTGCCGATAGTGTTTATATCGCTCTATATGCCACAATGATTGTTAAGTGGGATGAGAATGAATTTATTGGACTACCAAACTATATGGATTCGTCGTATGCAGTTGACGAACTAAACGATATAGGCTACAGTTGGTTTGAGGATAAAGGTATTAGATCTCAAATTGATTACGGTCGCTCCCGAGGCGGTGCAGAGGTAAAATATATCATGCAGAAAATGAACATCGAACCTGAGATGATACCAGACATGGCAGGACAGGGCTATGCTTATGACCCCGATGGCTTTGAAGACTTTTGTGTCGAGGTCAACAAAATTGATGATATGTACGATGGCGTCAAAGATTTGCTTTCTCGATATTATAAACGCGAGGGTTATATGGCCGGCGGCCACTTTTTAAAACTGGCATTAAACATTGATGCCATGGATCTCAATCCCGACAATTGGGAGGTTGAATTGGATGAACGCTATGACCCAGAGGAGGCATACGAAGCAAAAGCAACATTAAACTTAGAATTGGATCCTAGCTTATATGTGATGCCGACTGGGTTTCCAATGCAGACTGAAGATCTAGTAAACTTAATAAACTCCCGAGATTTTAGATCTAAGTTTCGCACCGAAATGCTAAAAGAACCTATGAAATATGTTGGCACAGAAATGTTTTTATCGTATCATGAGGATACTAACGCTAGCGCAGGCCGAAAAGTGGAAAGCGCCAGCGGTAAAATGATTAATGCTGTTGATTTTGATTTTGTTATTAAGGTCACACAAGATGACCCAGAGATATTGGCTAAACTGTTTGCACGCACTGTAGAATATATGGATGATGAAGATGAACACTATGATATTGCTCAACAAGTTATAAAAAGCATCCTGCGAGATCAGGTTCGTGATCGATATTCCGAGGGCAGAGAATATAAAAGACACGTTAGCAAATGGAAGGAGTATTTAAAGTCATGAAGTTGATAATTCGATACCTTAGAAAACTAACAGACCTCACAATTGGCAGATGTTGTTGTTGCTGTGGGTGTTGGAACTCTGCTGAGTATGGAGATGCCTGCAAATGAAACTTATAATGGAAAATTGGCGAAGGTTTTTAACAGAAGAGGAATTGCCATTGGGAAAAGTTGCTTTTGCTAACAATGATGATGAAGAAGAAAACGACGAACCGGACACGGGTTTAGAGTCTATGTTAATTAAAGCATTACAAGGTCATTTTGGACCTGATAAACCATTGAAAAAAAATACCACCGACGCAATTATTAATTTAATTGATAAAGGTCTTTACCCTGATGTATTCCAAAGAGTGCAAGAGGGGGATATTTATATGGGTTTTTACGCCCCTAAAGAATACTATGAAAAGAGTTTTGGACCGCTTCCTAAAAGGTCAAAATGGTACCGAGCGCCAATTGATGCACTCATGAAAAGAGCAAAGAAAACGTTTAAAGATGTTTCTGATGCCCCAAGTTATGTGCCACGACAAAAGGAGACAACACAAACGTCACTTTTTCCTGACTTAGACAAAAGAACAGCTTCATCGTGGACAACTGATATTGATACAGCAAAATCTTTTGCTGATAGTGCCGATCCCAGCGAAGGCGAAGTTTCAATAATATTAATAGCTGATGCATCAAATCCTGATAATTATTTTATCAGTAGTGAGCCACTTTATAAGTTTGATTTTGCAGAAGATTTTAGAGGCGAGGCAGAGGTTTTGGGCGTCGGTGATATTAAAATTAAAGAATTGGTTTGGCTTTATGGGTATTATGATGAATGGAGAGCTGAAGAAGCCGAATCAGAGGAAGAATAACCATGAAGAATCTATTTGAAAATTGGCGAAAGTTTATAAATGAGATTACAACCCTTGATTCTGAACTAAAACAAGGCTTTGCTAAAGCGATAGAAGATTCACAATTTTGGACTCTGCCCAATGCCGAAGATGATGTTGATGTTGGTGACCATCCTGACGAGATGGAAACTCCGGCGAGCGAGGCATTGAGAGCTATGCTTAACGAAAAAGCACAAGAGCTTGATACTGATCTATATTTTATTGTAACTGTTTCAAGCGAACATGCATTAGGTAAAGATGATCCGTATGGAGGCTACCCAAACAACTGGATGAAACATGGCATGTACCAGGGTCCACAATCTGGTCGCCATGTAATATGGATAGAACTTAGACCATTGGCCACCAGCTATGACATGTCTCAACTTAATTCCTCCGAATTGGTAAAGAAGATTGCAAGAACAATCAACCATGAGATAGTACATTACAAACAGTTGAAAAGACAGGCACAATCCAAGGGTATTAGCGAGGAAGATGCATGGCAACAGATGTTGGACGACCCCGAGCAATTGCCCGTTGGAACCGATAGAGCAGAATATCTATCTAGACACCCAGAAATTGATGCATATGCCCATGAAGCAGCCGAAGAATTAATAGATAAATATGGCGCTCAGAGAGCTTTAGAACTAATTAAACAAAGAAACTCTAATGTGATTGGCGTGCTAGCCGACTACAGAAAAATTTTCAAAGATGATAGGGGTGTGATGAAAAGGTTTTTGAAAAAACTATACTCACAAATCGTGGAGGCAACATGAATGGAAGAGATCACAGCGGCGCTAGCGCAATATGGACCTCTTGGTCTTTGGACCGCCTCTTTATTGTGGATGAACTGGCAAGGGCAAAAAGAGCGCAAGCAGGCCGAAAAGGAAGCCAAAGAAACACAACAATACCATCAAGAACAAATTGTGAGAAAACTGATAGAACAAGAACACATGCTGAATCGAGCATTGGAAAAACTTGACAACGGATTACTACAAATGAGAGAAAAATACGCAGAGGATCGACTACTGAGGATGAAGGATAAGTAACATGAAAAAAGAACTTGAAAATTGGAAAAACTTTTTGCTGCAAGAAAAATGCTGGGACGGATACACCCAAAAGGGAATGAAGCCGAAAGGTGGCCGAATGGTTCCCAATTGTGTGCCGATCTCTGAAGAAACAAGAGACACATACGATTCTGAGGTGGTCGATAGAAATAAAAAGTCGAGACAAAAAGGCATCGCTACATTAGCCAAGGAAGAAAAAGAAAAGCCTGATTTGCGCTCCAAGGTAATAAAAGCACTCAGAGACGAAGGCGGCGCCGCCGGTATGGATGCCCTTGAGAAACACACTGGGGCCTCTAAGAGCGAGATTAATAAGATCGTTGATGCTGCTGACAATATTAAAGTTCACAAAGACGGTGACTATATTTTAATGGATAGTTTAAATGAGGAAGAAGAGCTACTCGATGAAAACGGTGTTCCCCTTCAGCATATTCACGAAGAGGGTAAAATATGCCCTAAAGGAAAAGCCTGGGCTATGAGAAAATATGGCAAGTGGTCTGCGTATGCTGCCATGGGAGCCAGCAAGTATTGTAAAGATCCAAATTATGGCAAGGGCAAAAAGAAAAAGAAAAATGAGTCTGTTGAGCTTGATGAGGGCGAGCTTGCCAAATGGCGATCTGAAAACTGGGTTCAATCCGATGGCACTCCATGTGGTGATGCCAAGGCACAAAAGAACCCCAAACGTTGTAAGCCAGCTAGTAAGTGGGCTGGCATGTCAAAAAGCGAGAAGAAAGCCGACGATGCTAAAAAGAAAGCCGGCGGTAAGAAAGGCAAGCAGTTTGTATCTGCGACCAAAAAAGGAAAGGTTACAAAAGGACACACTAAGGAGTCAGTGGAAATGAATACAAACCAATTAAAACAAATTATCAGAGAAGTCTTATCAGAGCATCTTGAAGAGGGAGCAAAATTGGGACACTCTGGCGACGACACGCGGGGCTACAAAGACTGGCAAGAGGGCAAGTCTAAGCCAGCAGAGCCAGATAACGCGGAATATATGAAAGGTTGGGAAGCAGCAGAACAAAGATTTGGTATGTATCGCGAGGGTGTTGATGTGAATTATTATCATATTGTTGATGCTACATACGAGGACGGCACACTTGCTGAAGATGTTGAGTTTTGGGATGATGTGCTTGAAGAAGCCGAGTACCAAGGACGCAAAGTTACACTAAACAAGCCAATGAAAGGCGATGTCAAAAAATCCAAGGTTTATGTTAAAGACCCGAAGACGGGCAATGTCAAGAAGGTTAATTTTGGTGATCCAAACATGAAGATTAAAAAGTCTAATCCAAAGAGGCGCAAGTCGTTCAGGGCTCGTCACAATTGTGACAACCCCGGTCCAAAAACAAAGGCCAGATACTGGTCATGCAGAGCATGGTAGGTATAACATATGAATATACAAAAATTATTAGAAAACTTTAGAAGGTTTGCTGAACAGGTAAAAGAACGAGCATGCCCCGAGGCAACTCAAGATCTCAAACTTAATACAAAAAACCGTAACGCGGCTATCAAAGCGGAGCATATTAAATATGGTCCACTAAACTTGTCGGACGAGGACTACTGGGTCAAGGCCGCCGAGCACTGGAACACTGAACCAGAAGTTGCAAAAAAATCCAGATGCGGGAACTGTATTGCATTTGATGTCTCTCCAAGAATGATAGAATGTCTTCCCGGCCCCGCATCGGAGCCAACTGAAGACCAAGACGGTAAACTTGGATATTGCTGGATGCATCACTTCAAATGTCACAGTGCCAGAACGTGTTACACTTGGGCTGCGGGTGGACCTATCAGCGAGGATGATAAGTCGTTCGAATGGCAAGATAAAAATTCACAAGAACCAAAAGAAGATTAGATGAAGCAGCTATTTGAAAATTGGCGAAGGTTTATAAATGAAGAGGAGGATGTTACCGGGCCTATGCCTGCGCATTTAGACTCTAAAGTAAAAATGCAAGCTGACAAAGCCGCTCTCAATAAGATGGGCTATCAAGTCCTTAAAGAGCTTGGACGCGGCAAGTTTGGAATTGTATATCTTGTCGAGAACAAGAAAAGCCAACAGAGATTAGCTGCAAAAGTTGTGAAAGAGAGTGACAGAGAAACACAAAACTATCAGTTTGCTATGGATAACAAGGCATCGATGCCCGAGCAATATGGCAAGTATTTGCCAGTGATTTATGAAATCGCCCCAGGCCCAAAAGGTTATAATATTATTCTCATGGAAGAGTTGGAGCCTTTAGATCCTCAAGTTGCTCAAGAATTGTTTGCAGTCTCGACCGAGAAGGTTGATCAGGAAACTCCTGAGTCCCAAAAGCGCGAAAAGATCTTTAGAAGCCCTGAAGCCGTAGCTGAATTGGCCGGAGAATCTATATTTGCCAACAGGATATTACAACAAATGAACGTTGGGTTTGCAAGATTAAGAAAGATTAGGATGGCCGCGAGAAAAGCAGCCACCAAAACCAGTCATCAAGACGTTGATTCATTAGTGAAAGCCATCTCTAGCGCAGTATATGAAATGGTAGAGGAGTTTGAAAATTATAGCCCCGCCATCAAAAGTTCTTTTGAGGACAACTTAAAAGAAACTGTAGAATATTATCTTGAAAAACAAATCGTGCCGGTTCATCAACCAGAACCAGGGGAAGAATACATAGAGACATGGACTTCTGGTGGGCTTGAAGACACAAAAGCCTTATTTCCAGAGGCAGAACGTTTGGCGACAGCCATGAAGTATTTTATGCAAGATAAAAACTGGAGGCCGAAAGACGTACACTGGAAGAACGTAATGGCAAGGCCATCAACCAAAGATATGGTTATTGTTGATCTGGGATTATTTGAAAGAGGCTTGTTCTTGGAAAGAGATTACCAACGTGAATCTGAAAGAATTAAGTCTTATAATAAAGACAGGCACGGATTGTTGGGTGGCGGTGGCAACTCACACACTGGTGGCGGTGATGTTAAAGCCAGCCTGCCAAGCACAAGATCGGATGGCAATCAACTTGGCCAGTTACCGGGCCAACCTGAACGCCCACCCAAGAGAAACAACAAAGGCAAATAAATGGAATTAATATCGACGCACTTTTGCAAGAGTGCGAACGTGGGGTATCATGGGAACCTGTTCGGCGGCACGATGTTGGCATGGCTAGACGAGGCTGGTGCTGCCTTCGCGTGTCAAGCGTGTGACACACCAAGAATGGTAACGAAAAGAATCGCAGAGGTTGTTTTTAATAAACCGGTTCGCCCTGGTCAGATTATAAAGATATATGGTGAGGTTACCGAGGTTGGAAGCTCTTCAATCGTTATAAGATTAGAAGCCAGAAGGCACAGCGTATATAATGGTTCGCAAAGAACCGTATTAACGACTGAGATGACTTTTGTTCGTATCGATGGCGATGGCGAATCAATACCAATATCTGAAAAGGTTAGGATTAAATATGCTAAAAAAACTGATACATAATGTAAAACACAAGCTGGGTATGCTCAGGTGGAAAAACCTAAAACCCTATTGGGATGAGTATGGCTTACCGTTTCTTATAATTTTAATTGTTTGGGAAATAATAGAGGATGTGCTGTTCCCGATCATATTCTGGCTGCTGGGCAAGTTTGTAAACCCGGCGTTTTATGCTGGAATTCCCGTGTCATGGATTCTATGTGTACACCCCATAGCAGTGCCAATTATTTGGTCTTGGTATTGTTTTGTGTTTAAGAAAAAGAAAAAGGAGGTAAAACTACGATGCGAAGACGAACACCATCACTAGTTATATACATGGCTTTCTTGTGGACTTGTCTCATTACCTGCGCCAAGACAAAGGATCCGGTTGACGTTCTACCCATCCGTAATCCAATTGTACTTGACGAATTACTTGAGGAAGATCTAGATGATTTACCAGAAGAAGGCGAAGAGGAGCAGGAAAATCAAGACAAGGACTCTGGATACTTAAATGATGAAGATTGGTATTAAAAAACTATTCACTGAGCACCCAAACTCTATAGGTGAAACTTACTTGGAGCACATGGTCCAGGCCATCAGGGTTGCGGGCAAATGTCAATTGGCAGCATGGACACAACTGTTACATGCACTATTTCCGTTTGTAAAGCCGCCACTTAACACGGATGTTTGTTCTATGGTAAACTATTTACATGCTAAGATTCCTGATGCGAGGAAGAATTGCAATGAAAGTTCTGATTGAAAATTGGCGAGAGTTTATAAAAGAACAGAAAGAGCTACAAATATACTGTGACATGGATGGTGTTCTCGTTGACTTTGAACAAGGAGTTGTGGATCAAATCAACGATGATTTAAGTATGCTTGAAGCTAGAGGTGACTCCAAAAAATTAAAAACCCTGCGAGCAGCTTTGGAGTCAGCGGGTAGAGAATATGTTACACTCGATGACTTGCGTGGTAAATCAACTGCGGTCGAAGCTGTGCGTAAATATATGTATGCCCGCGTCGGTGATGATGAGAACTTTTGGGCTAACCTGCCTTGGATGCCCAATGGCAAAAGACTATGGGATGCGATTGCAAGTCACAACCCACAAATTCTAACCAGCCCCATGCAAGAGGGCTCCGAACGTGGCAAGCAAATATGGATTGAAAACAATCTTAAACCTTTGCCTAGGCAGATACATATGTCACATGAAAAATATAAGTGGGCCAATGAATCGAGTGTACTTATTGACGATTGGGACAAAAATATAATCCCATGGGATCAAAGCGGCGGAATAGCCATAAAGCATAGCGATGCCGACATTGATAAAACCCTTAAAAAACTTGCAGAATTAGGATTTATAAAATAAAATTAAAAAAAAATATCCTTAAAAAAAGCCTCACACGGTGTCTTATAACATAAAAAATTGATTTGATCGCTATTCACAAAGGGATACTTTGAGTGTTTTGACCAAAAACTGTCATAGTTACCTTAGTAGTGGAGGTGTTTTGTTGTGGGTTCACTTAGGTATTTACTGGCCGCTTTGACAGCTACAATGATGTTTGTAGTGTCATGCTCCACAGCCCCCAGCGCCCCAACAATGATTGCTGCTGAAAATGTTATAGTCGAGCAGATGGTCGCCCCAGAGCAACAGACTTCAACATTACAGGTTGGACAACAAAGGGTTGTTAATAATGTTCG
>MDSZ01181880.1_pt1 | contig 24830 bp, 24 predicted proteins | sample 811201 | NCBI WGS metagenome assembly MDSZ01 (sample SAMN05326647, study PRJNA326480) | marine metagenome | isolation source: seawater | place: Indian Ocean: North | collected 2010
CAGAAAAATCAAAAAAGATTTTGCTTGGTCTCCAAAAATATCAATAAATAAAGGCGTTAAAGATTTAATGAAAAACATTGATTATTGGCGTGCAGCTCCAGTCTGGACACCAAAAAAAATAAAGAAAGCAACAAAAATTTGGTTTTCGTTACTTAAAAATGAAAAAAATACAAAACATTAAAAATTTAAGCAAGAAACTTCAGCAACTTAAAAAAAAGGGTAAAAAAATTATTCTTTGTCACGGAGTATTTGATATTTTGCACATTGGACATATAAAACATTTTGAATCTGCAAAAAAAATGGGAAATATTTTAGTTGTTTCTGTAACCCCAGATAAATTTGTAAACAAAGGACCTAATAGACCAATATTTCCGATTAATTTAAGAATGCAGTCATTAGCGTCCCTGAAAGCAGTAGATTTTGTTGTTCCTAATATATCTAATACTGCTGTTTACCCTATCTTAAATTTAAAACCTAATATTTATTGTAAAGGCAAAGATTACAGTAATTCAAAATTAGATATTTCAGGGAATATAAATAAAGAAATAAGCGCTATAAAAAAGGTTAAAGGAAAAATTAGTTTTACAGAAGATGAACTATTTAGTTCTAGTAAAATTATTAACTCAACAAATATTAATTTAAGTAAAAAACAAGGTGATTTTTTAAATTCACTAAAAAAAGACAAAGAAATAAAAAAATTTGATCCTTCAAAATTAATAAAATCTTTTAAGAGCTTAAAAGTACTTGTCATTGGAGAAACAATTATTGATGAGTATATTTACTGTGATGCCCTTGGAAAATCTGGCAAAGAGCCTGTCTTAGCCGTCAAGTACTTAAAATCAAAAAAAATTATAGGTGGAACAATGTCGATTGCCAAAAATTTATCCTCATTCTGTAAGAAGATTACAGTTTTAAGTTACGTTGGTGAAAAGAAGGAGCAATTAAATTTTATAAAAAAAAATCTTCAAAAAAATATAAATCCTATATTCTTGAAAAAGAAAAATTCGTGTACTATTGTTAAAAAAAGATATGTTGACGATGTAAGTAAATCAAAAATATTAGGTGTTTATTCTATAGAAGATCAATTGATTTCAAAAAAAGAAGAAAAAATACTTAGCAAAAACATTTTAAATCAAATAAAAAAACATGACGTTGTAATAGTCTCTGATTATGGACATGGTTTTTTGAACGAAAAATTATCAAAACTTATTATCCAAAATTCTAAATACGTTGCAGTTAATGCTCAACTAAATGCATCTAATATCGGATTTCATACTATTTCAAAATATAAAAATGCTGATTTAGTTATAATAAATGAAAATGAAATGAGGCACGAAATGAGAGATAAATCGAGCGAATTAAATTATTTAATCAAAAAATTAGCAAAAAAAATTAATTCGAAAATAATAACTGTAACCTCAGGTGATCAGGGATCTACTTCCTACAACAAAAAAATTAACAAAGTATTTAACTGTCCAGCCTTTGCTAGTAAAGTTGTAGATAAAATAGGTGCAGGAGACACAATGCTTGCAGTTCTGTCTCTGGCTATACATAAAAAAGCTAATATCAAGTTTAGTATGTTTTTATCAGCTTTAGCCGCAGCAATAAATGTTCAATCCGAGGCTAATAGTCTCGTTTTAAATAGAGTCGATATGATTAAATCTATTCAATCGTATTTAAAATAAAAAATGTCAGATATTAAAAAAGTTTTAGTTACTGGTGGAGGCGGTTATGTGGGATCTTCATTAATTCCAAAATTATTAGAAGCAAATTTTGAAATTAATGTTTTAGACCTTATGATTTATGGTGAAACCTTACCGAAAAACCCAAAACTTAAAATTTTTAAAGGAGATTTGAGAAATATAGAATTAGTAAGAAAATCATTAAAAGGCTGTGATGCCGTTATACATTTAGCGTGCATATCTAATGACCCAAGTTTTGAACTAGACAAAAAACTCGGTAAAGAAATAAATCTTGACGCCTTTAGACCACTTGTAGAAGAGTCAAAAAAAGCTAGGATAAAAAGATTTATTTATGCTTCTTCTTCAAGTGTTTATGGATTAAAAAAAGAAAAAAATGTTAATGAAGAGATGAGCCTTGAGCCATTAACAGATTACTCAAGATTTAAAGCAGACTGCGAAAAGATTTTGAAAGAGTACAAGTCTGAAAATTTTATTACAACAATCATCAGACCAGCGACTGTTTGCGGTTTTTCACCTCGCCAACGTTTAGATTTAGTGGTAAATATTTTAACGAATTTAGCCTACAATAATAGACAAATCACAATTTTTGGAGGACCCCAAATGAGGCCAAACATTCATATTGAGGATATGACAGATTTATACTTAACGCTTTTAAAGATTCCCGGAAGGCAAATTAATGGAAAAATTTTTAATGCTGGCTACGAAAATAATACAGTTTCAGACCTAGGTAAAATCGTAAAAGAGAGTGTTGGTGATGATGTAAATTTGATTTTCTCAAAAACCGATGATAATAGATCTTACCATATTTCTTCAGATAAAATTAAAGACGAACTAAATTTTCATGCCAAACATTCAATTAATGAAGCTGTGCTTGACCTAGTAACAGCTTTCAAAAATAAAATATTAATAGATCCTTTAAATAACGAAATGTATTTTAACATAAAAAGAATGAACAATATAAATCTTAAATGAAAGTAAGATACTCATATTTACCACAACAATTTAAAAACATTGAACCTCTATGGAGAAATCTTAAAAAATTTGTGCCCAAGGGGGATTTTACCTTAGGCAATGAATTAAATTTGTTTGAAAGGAAGTTTGCAACCTTAATCGGAGCTAAATATGCCATTGGTGTAAATTCGGGAACTGACGCAATAAAGTTATCTCTTAAATATTTAAATGTCGGTCCAGGTGATGAGGTAATTACCAGTGCCAATACTTTTGTTGCAACAGTTGGTGCAATTAATGAATTAGGTGCAAAGATTAGGTTTGTAGATTGTGATGACTCTTTTTGTATAAATGTTAATAAAATAGTTGATGCTATTAATATAAAAACAAAAGCGATAGTACCAGTTCATTTCACAGGCTGTGTTTCCAATATGGGAGAAATTATGAAAATTTCAAAAAAATATAAAATTCCAGTAATTGAAGACGCCTGTCAATCGATTTTAGGATCATATAAAAGTAAAATGAGCGGAACTATCGGATTAACTGGTGCATTTTCTTTTCATCCATTAAAAAATATTAATGTTTGGTCTGACGCTGGTATGATAGTTACAAATAACAAATCAGTTTATAATAAAATAAAATTACTAAGAAATCATGGTTTAGTTGATAGAGACACAGTCAGCTTGTTGGGTTACAACTCTAGAATGGACACTTTGCAAGCGGTAGTGGGTAACTGGATGCTGCCAAAAGCAAAAAATATAGCGAAAAAAAGGATAGCTAACGCCAAATACCTTGATAAAGAGCTATCAAAGATAAAAGAAATTCAGATCCCTTTAAGACCCAAAAATGTTAGACACGTTTTTCACTTATATATTGTGTTTGCTAAGAACAGAGATAAGCTTTTAAGATATTGCATAAAAAAGGGTATAGAGGCCAAAATTCATTATCCAATTCCCATATATAGGCAAAAACCTTTCCAAAAAGATTATTCAAAAGGTGATTTTCCGGTCACAGATAGCCATGCAAATAAAATAATTTCATTTCCATGTGATCAACATTTATCAATGAAACAACTAAAATTTATTACGCAAACAGTTCGAGATTTTTACAAAAAATGAGAGTAAATTACTTAAATTTTACGCACCAATGGAAAGAAGAAAGAAAAAAACTGCTTCCAATTATAACAAATATATTGGAAAGCGGGGACTACGTTGGTGTAAAAGCACGAGAAGTGGTTAAATTTGAGAAGAGACTAAAAAATTTTTTTTCAAGTTATCCTGTTACAGTGAATAGTGGCACGGATGCATTAACTCTTGGCATGTTTGGAATTGGCATTAAAAAAGGGGACGAGGTTATCACTACTTCTAATTCATATATAGCTTCAACCGCAACTATTGTCCATCTAGGAGCTAAACCTGTATTTGTGGATGTTCTACCGGATCAAAACATCGATCCAAAAGAAATAGAGAAAGCTATTACAAAGAAAACTAAAGCAATAATGGTTGTCCACCTTACTGGTAGAAGCTGCGATATGAGAACGATTATGAAAATCGCGAAAAAATATAATTTAAAAGTTATAGAGGATTGTGCTCAAGCATTTGGATCAAGGTTTGACAAAAAACTTTGTGGAACGTTTGGAGACGTTGGTTGTTTTTCAACTCATCCCTTAAAAAATTTTAATGGAATGGGTGATGGTGGATTTGTAATAGCAAAAAGTAAAAAAGTACAATCTTACATTTCCAAATTACGAAATCATGGATTAAGATCTAGAGATGAAGCTGACCATTTTGGATATAATTCAAGATTAGATAATTTACAGGCTGGAATACTCAATTTTAGATTGAACACTTTAAAAGGAATTATCAAAAAAAGAAGGGCAATTGCTAAATTTTATAGGAATAACCTTGATAAAAGATTTATATTCTGCCCACCTGAAAAAAAATTAGAATTCAATACTTACCATTTGTTCGTTATACAAGTTCCAGAGAGAGATAAACTAAAAAGATATCTTAAAAATAAAAATATAGACTCATTTATTCATTATCCGAGGCCAATCCACTTACAAAATATGTTTAAAAAAGTTAAGATCAAATTAAAAAATACCGAAGATCAATCTAAAAGAATTTTATCAATACCCACACACCACAACTTATCAAAAAAACAAATTAAATATGTTGTAGAAACGATAAATGACTATTATGGAAAAAAAAACAGTCCTATTAGATCTTTTTAAAAAGATTTATAAAATCCGAAAAGTAGAAAATAAAATAGCTTCCCTTTACACTGAATGGGAAATGAGATGCCCCGTTCATTTATCAATAGGCCAGGAGGCCATAGCTGCGGGTGTTTGTCAAAATTTAAAAGTAAATGACAAAATAATAAGTAGTCACAGATGTCATGCACATTATCTAGCTAAAGGAGGAAATTTAAAAAAGATGATTGCAGAAATTTATGGTAAGAGATCCGGTTGCGCAGATGGACTCGGTGGATCAATGCACTTACAAGATCAAAGTGCAGGAGTAATGATGTCCATACCGATTGTAGCAAGCCCTATACCGATTGGAGCTGGCATCGCACTACAATCTTCATTTTTAAAAAAAAGTAAAAAATATTTGACAGTAATTTTTTTTGGGGAGGGTGCGACCGAAGAAGGAATATTCCATGAGACTGTAAATTTTGCGGCTCTAAACAACTTACCTATTCTATTTGTTTGTGAAAATAATTATTATTCCGTTTATACCCATTTAAGAGACAGACAGCCTAAAAAAAGAAAAGTTAAAGAAATATTTAAAGCACATGGATTAAAAGGTTTTAGTGCAGACGGAAATGATGCTTTAGGTGTTCACAGGCTCTCAAAAAAAGTTATCAGAGACATTAAAAAAACATCACGACCTTCTTTTATTGAATTTAAGACATACAGATGGCTAGAGCACTGCGGCCCATTTTGGGATGATAATTTAAAATATAGAAAAGATGGGGAATTAAATAAATGGATCAAAAGATGCCCATTAGAAAAAATTAAGAAAAGGATAAACAAGATTTTTTCTGAAGATTTTATTTTCAATATAGAGCAATCAATTGATGAGGAAATTTTTAAAGCTTTTGAATTTGCAAAATTAAGTAAGTATCCAACTAAAAAAGATTTAATTAAATTCAATAATTTTTACAAATAATGATCGAAACTATCAAATTTTCTGAAGCAATTAGAAGTACTTTTCATCAAATGATGAAAAAAAATAAAAATATAATTTTAATTGGTCTTGGCACCAATGATCCAAAGGGCATTTTTGGAACTACCGCTGGTTTATCGGAAAGTTTTGGCACAAATAGAGTTATTGAACCACCTACTTCAGAAGCAGCACTCACCGGCATTTGCATAGGAGCGGCTGTAAGAGGTTTAAGGCCAGTTTTATCACATCAGAGAGTAGAATTTAGCTTGTTGTCTTTGGAGCAAATAATTAATCAAGCAGCTAAATGGAATTTTATGTCTGGTGGAAAACAAAAAGTTCCTTTGGTTATAAGATTGATAATTGGAAAAGGATGGGGTCAAGGTCCACAACACTCTCAATCTTTGGAGGCTCTGTTCGCTCATATTCCAGGATTAAAAGTTGTTGCCCCCTCAAATGCTTATGATGCAAAGGGACTACTAGTAAGCAGTATTAATGATAATGGTCCAGTAATATATTTTGAGCACAGATGGTTGCATAATATAAAAGGGAGAGTTCCAAAAAAACTTTATTCGATAAAAATTGGAAAAGCTAAAGTTATTCAAAAAGGTAAGGATTTAACAATAGTATCCTTTTCAGACGCATTAATTCAATTAATGAGAATTAATAAAGTATTGAAGAGAAGTGGCATTTCACCAGAAATAATTGATCTTAGATCAATCAGACCATTAGACAAAGGGACAATTCTTAAATCAGTTAAAAAAACAAGAAATCTTTTAGTACTAGATAATGGATGGAAATCTTTTGGAGTTAGTTCAGAAATAATTTCAATAGTCTCAGAAAAATTATCAGGAAGTTTAAAATCAAATCCTGTAAGACTTGGAGTTAAAGAAATGCCAATACCAAGCACTAGAGTTCTAGCCAAAGATTTTTATATTGATCTTAGAGATATATTATCTTCTATAGAAAAAATAACAAAAAAAAGGATACCTGTTAAAACAATCAATAAATACTTACCGTCTCAAAATATTAATGAGGTGGACATACCATACAAAGATTTCACTGGTCCATTTTAAAATGAAAAATAAAAATAATACCAAATTTGAAAAAACATTCTTAAATAGAGGTTATTTAGTTGAAAAAGTTGAAGATAGTAAATCTCTTAACTACATAAATAATGTAATACAAAAAAAAATACAAAAATTATTAAAAACAAAAAAAACAATTAACTTCAATCATTTACATAAAATAATAAATGAAAAAAATCTAAATAAAATGAGATTAAGTTTGATTAATCACATAAATAGTGACAAAAATTTCAAGGACAATTATTTTAATATTGCTAAAAAAATGCTTGAAGAAATTGTAGGAAACGAATTGGCAATACAAAACAATATAAATTTGTCAATTCAACTCCCAAATGATGAAAGTTCCTTATTACCCCTGCATTCAGACACATGGTCAGGAGATTCACCTTTTGAAAGTGTTTTATGGATACCACTTGTTAATTGTTATAACACTAAATCAATGTTCATATTGAATTCAAAAAAATTGAAAAATTTTAATAAAAACTTTAATAGCAAAAAAATTAAAAGTGTTTCTGATTTGTACAATAAATATAAAAAAGATTTGAAATTTATCAAAATTGATCATGGTCAATATCTTTTGTTTAATCAAAATTTACCACATGGAAATTTAGTCAATAGAACTAAAGAAACTAGAATTTCTCTAAACTGCAGGTTTAAAGGTTTATTTACGCCTTATTCTCAAAAAGAATTAGGAAGTTTTTTTTCCCCACTTAAACTTCGAGCCGCAACAAAAATTGGTTTAGAGTATAAACACCCTGGCGACAATTAATAAATAAAGATGATATTTAAAGGATATATTTCCAGCAGAAGCTTGTTGGATGGAAGTATAAACCAACAAAAGGTTCAAAATTTAGTCATTCGGGATGCATGTGAAAAAAGAGGTTTTCATTATAAGCTCAGCTTTACAGAATATGGAATAAAAGATTGCTATTTAAATTATAATGAAATGCTTACAGATTTCAAAAAAGGTAAATTTGATGGAATTGCATTTTATAGTTTAGCCCAACTTCCGGAAAAAAAAACACTAAGAACAAACCTTTACAATATTATAAAAACTAGCAAAAAAAAAATTTTATTCAGTTTAGAAAATATTTTAGTTGAAAATAAAAAAGATATAGAAAAAATTGAACAACTTGTAAAATTGAAATTCTTTGTAAAAAAAAGTCCAAAATCAATTAAACTATAAATGACTAAAGTAAAACTAGGTATTATCGGTGCTGGTTTTAATGGCCAAATAGCCTTTATTCAAAATTTCTATAAAAATAAAAAGTGTCAGATATATGGATTAGCTGAAGCAAGACAAAAACTTAGAGAAAAAGTAGCAAAAAAATTTAAGATAAAAAAAACTTACAGTTCTCATAAGGACTTAATAAAAGACATAAATAATTTTGATGGTGTAGTCATAGTTACAAAAAGAGATATGATCGGTCCTTTGACAAATGAGTTTTTAAAATTAAAGAAGCCAATATTGACTGAAAAACCTATGGCGGGAAGTGTAGAGCAATCTGTCAAATTATTAAGAACTGCAAAGAAGTTCCGAACGATGCATAAAATTGGTTATAACAAGATTTATGATAATGGAATAATAAAATCAAAAATTATTTTTGATAAATTAATTAAACACAGAACTCTTGGTAATATAGTTTTGATAAAATCTCATAGATTATCTGGTAGCGGATATGATATGAATAATAAATATATTATGTCTGGCGAAATGAATAAATTGAGCAAACCAAATTGGCCTTTAAAACCCAAATGGCTTCCAAAAAAATATGAAAAGCCATATGAAAAATATTTGAATTTGTACTGTCACAACATTAGCTTAATGAGACACTTTACGGGAGAAATGCCCAAAGTTGTTAATGCGGATTTATCTGATAGCACCATGTCAATTGTAAATCTTAAGTACAAAAAATTTAAAGGAATTTTAGAAACAGGTTTTTTCACAAAAAAAGGCTGGGATGAGACATTTGAAATTTATTTTGAATTTGGCTCTTTAAAAATTAAACTTCCACCGCAACACTACAAAAATATGACCGCTAGTTTTATATTAAACAACAGAAAATCTAATACTACAAAAAAATTTAAATTTAAAAATAGCTGGTCATTTAAAAATCAATGTGATGCTTTTATAAATGATATTTTAAAAAGAAAAATTACAACTAATAAAGCTATTGATGCTGTTAAAGATGTGAAGATAATTGAAAAAATTTGGAAAAGGTACCTTAACAAATGATATATAAAATACTTTTTAAATTAAAATTTTTAAGCAAATTGAGTCAAAATATCGCTAAACCTTTGTTTTCAACAATAATATATCTTGATCATAAATTTTTAAAATTCAGAATATTTTTAATTTCCATTTTTTTGAGAAAAGATAATAAGGTTAAGATTGCACTAAAAGATCTTAGGGAAAATGGAGTAGCAATTATTAATAATTTTTACTCCGAAAAAGAGATAGATGAAATAAAGAAAGAGTGTAATTCGGTTTTAGATAAAATTCCTTTAGAAAAAGCAACTAATACAGAGTATATACAAGCTGCTAGTGTGAATATAGATAACAGCACTATACATTTAGAGAAGCTTGGTAAATCAATCAAAATCAAGGGACTGAATTTTTTAAATAACTTCTTTAACAAAATTGGCAAAAAATTAGAATTAAATCTGATTACATTAACTTATCATCTAAATTCAAATAAACCTTACGTCCTTTATAATGTCACTCATAATGGTAATGCTACTCACCCAATTTTGAAAGATTATAGTAAAAATGAGACCAAAGAAGCTATTGCGGGAAAACCACATGTTGACTTATTTATTCACAAGTTAAGATGTTTTGTGGCTTTAAATGATATAAATTCAGATAATGGAGCTACAGTCTATTATGATAAGTCCAATAATTCCAAAGTGCTCAAGAAATACCATTTGAATCTTTTTTTGAAGGCCTTTGACTTTCGAATAGATGATAAAGACTCTCATTACATAAATGAGACTGAATTAAATAGACTAAGTCAAGAATGTAAAAAGTTATCCTTAAATTGCAAAAAGGGAGATCTAGGTCTTATTGATTTAAAAACTGTCCATCACGGTGTTTTGCCAAAAAATGGAGAAAGACATCTATTGTGGCTTTATTATTAGTACGGTATTTGAATTATGAATAAAGGAAAATATCACAACGATTTGATTGAATATGCAATTAATGCGAAGAAAAATAATGTTGCTTATCCTAAAAGATATTGTTTTGTATTAACAAATCTTTGTAACTTAGCCTGCACATTTTGTTTTCAAGATAGAAAAAAACAGAACGGTGCTATGACTGCCGCAGACTGGATAAAATTGGCTGATCAGCTGCCTAAAGGTTCAAGAGTTACTTTAACCGGAGGAGAACCAATAGTAATTAAAGATTTTGAAAAAATATTTGATCATGTTGCTACTAAATTTGAATGTAATATGATCACTAATGGTCTGCTTCTCTCAGAGAAACTTATAGATTTTATGCTTAATTACAAAAACTTTAAAGTACTATCAATATCAATTGACAATGAAAAAAACACTATAAGGAAACAAGCTAATATTCAGGAAAAAAAATGGGATGAAAAATGGGGACATGTAGAAAAAATGATGCGATATTTTCAAAAACGAAAAAAAGAATTAAATTACAATCATTGTAATTTAGACTCAAAGACAGTGGTATTGGACGAAAATGCAAAAGATTTATTAAAAATTCACAAGTATTGTGTTGAGGAGCTACAGTGTGATACTCACGCGTTTCAATTTCTAAAAGGTTCACCTATTCAACATTCTGATATAATGTTTGATTTTGATAAGATTTTTGAAAAAAGCTTAACTCCAGTTTACAAAAATTGGAAAATTATAATAGATCAATTAAAAGAAGTAAAAAGTTACAATAAACAAAACAACAAAACTGCTTTTTTACATCCTGCGCTAGCTTCGGTAGCTGATGATGATAAAAAAATAAACATGGATTATTTTAATAATATTGAACATGACAAAAAAAATTATAAACCATGTGTTGCTCCTTGGGGTACAGCGCATATTAATGTTGACGGCACTTTTTTTCCTTGTTTAGCCGTTAATATGGGGAATGTTAAAGATGGTTTAGATAAAGTAATATTCGGTGAAAAATTCAAAAAATTTAAAGAAGTTATAGCTCAAGAAGGCACTGTTGAAGCCTGTAATCGATGTGGTTGGTTAAAACCTCTAGACTAATTGACTAATTAAATGGATTTAGGATTAAAAAATAAAAGAATTGTTATTACTGGTTCAAGCAGAGGACTAGGTGAAGAGATAGCCAAACAATTTATTGAAGAGGGAGCATTACTGACTTTAGTGGCCAGAAATGAAGAAAAATTAAAAACTCTTGTGAATAAATTTGGAGGACAAACAAAGGGGCATAATTATATTTCTTCTGATTTAAAAAAAGATGGTGAACCACAAAAAATTGCTAATGAAATAATTAACAAAAATAAAAAAGTAGACGTTGTTATTCATAATTTAGGTGGCAGCCAGGGTAGCACAGAAATTTTTGCTGATAAAAATAATTGGTATGAGAATTGGAATTTTAATGTTGGTATAGCAATAGAATTGAACAATCTCTTCTGCCCTCATATGGTTAAAAATAAGTGGGGAAGAATAATTCATATTTCTTCATCAAATTCGTTTTCAGGTGGAACCACATCAACCGGTGAAGCGCCCGCGCCCGCATATACTTGCGCTAAGTCATATCTCAACATGTATTCCAAAGTTCTTGGACGTGAGATGGCAAAACATGATGTGGTAGTTTCATGCTTGATTCCCGGTGTACTTAGATCAGATGGTAAACATTGGGATAGGTTAGTAAAAAGCAATCCAAAACTTGTCGAAAATTACTTAAAAAATCACCATGCAATTGGAAGATTTGGAAAGTATGAGGAAATTGCACCATTCGTAAAAATCTTAGCTTCAAAACACGCTACTTTTGCTGCTTCAGCAAGCTTAAACATTGATGGTGGATACATTTAGAAAAATGGGAAAATTCTTTAATCTTATTACCAGTTTGCACCAATCAACTAAAAGAAACTATTTAGAACGAATGATAAATGAAAAAGTTAAGTGCATGAAGAAGGCAAGAAAGTTTGAATACGACTATTGGGATGGCAAAAGAAGTTATGGTTATGGAGGTTATAAATACATACCAGGAAGATGGACAAAAGTTGCAAAAAAAATGATTAAAAAATATAGACTAAACAATAATTCATCTGTTTTAGACGTTGGATGTGGAAAGGGTTTTTTACTATTTGAAATGAAAAATATTCTACCAGGTCTTAGGGTTAGCGGTTTTGATGTGTCTAGACATGGAATTAAAAACTCAAAAAAAGAAATAAAAAAGCACCTGTTTCTACATGACGCTGCAAAAAAGTTTCCTTTTAAAAGCAATTCTTTTGATCTAGTAATGACTTTTGCATGTCTTCATAATTTAAAATTACCAAATTTAATTTATTCATTGAAAGAAATCGAAAGAGTAGGAAAGAAAAAATATGTAATGGTCGAAGGATACAGAAATGAAAAAGAATTATTTAATTTACAATGCTGGGCTTTAACGGCTGAGTCTTTTTATGATGATAGTGAATGGAAGTGGATTTTCAAACACTCTAAATACACTGGTGATTACGAATTTATCTACTTCGAATAAACCAAACTAGAATTTCAATGAAAAAAAACCTGCTAATAATTGGCGGTGACTCTAGAATTTCAAAATATTTAAAAAAAATCTCAAGAATAAAAAAAATTAATTATATTTCAACTTCTCGGAGAAAAAATAGAATTAATAAGAACATTTTATTTTTTGATTTTTTAAAATTTGAAAAATTTAAAATTCCACAAGATATTAATTCTGTTGTAATTTTAGCAGGTATTGATGGTGAAAAAAATTGTGAAAAAAATTTTAGTGTAGCAAAAAAAATTAGCAAAGAAATATTGCCTAAACTTATCAAAATTTTTGCAAAAAAAAATATTTTTGTGTGTTATTTGTCCTCAATGGCTATTTATAACAAAAAATCTTTATATGGAAATTTGAGATTGTTAGCTGAAAAAAAAATTCTAAATATTGCCAAAAAAAATAAAATAGAAAAAAAAATTTGTATTATTAGACCAACAAAAAATTTAAATAATGTTCAAAATAATTATAAAAACTCAATAAATTTAAAGAAATCAAATTTTAAAGAATATTTTCAACCATTACTTTACTCAGACACAGCAAAATTTATTATTAAAGTAATAAAAAACCAAAAAAGTGGAATATTTGATATTAAAGGAAAAAATAAAATATATTTTAATAGACATTACTTAAGTAATAGAAAAAAAATTCTTTATAGAAATAATTACACAATTAACAAGCCAAATTACACAAGAACTATTTAATATAACATGAGTGAAATTGTAATTAAATTTAAAAACATAATTTTCTATTATTTTTTTAATTTGCTCTCAAATTTTAACAAAAATAGAAAAGTATTTTATTCTCTCGAAAAGGTAAAAAAAACTAATATTAAAAAGACAAACGAAAAAATTAATTTAGCAATCACAAAAATTTATGAAAATAATAACGAACATCCACTAGCTTATTATGAGCATGCAAACTCATATGTAAATACCGATCCGTTGTTTACTTTTAATAAATTGGAAAATTTTACAGAGATTCAAAAAAATTGGGAAAAAAAACAAAAAAATAATGGTGTCAGATATTTACCTTTGCAACAGGTAATTGGAAGTATTGGAAATTACTTAACTGTTTATTATTATCTTTTGCACTATTACAATATAAACCAAGAATTAAATAAGCCAACATTATTAATTAAAGCGAATGAAAAATTAAATAATAATTTTATTTTTAAACTGTTTGCTCCACATTTAAATGTTATTAAAAATAGTTACAAGTTTTTTCGAGATAGAGATTTAATAGAAACGTTTCAAATTCCATTGAAAATTTGTATGCCGTTTAAATCCAAATGTTATCCTTGGTTTATTGGTATTAATTATATTAATCAGGAGATAGAAAAAAAAGAAAACCCAATTTTTAAAAAATTATCATTAAATGAGGATCAAATTTCAGAAGGCCAAATTATCTCAGAAAAATTAGGTTTAAAAAACGGTGATTGGTATGTCACACTACATGTAAGAGAGGGTAAAGGAAATAATTATACTAATTCTAATCCAAAAACTTATTTGCCAGCTGTGGAAGAGGTTATTTCAAGAGGGGGGAAGGTCGTTAGAGTAGGTGATAGAAGAATGACAAAATTACCAAAAATTAAGGGACTCATTGATTATCCATTTACCGATCACAAAAGCGAGATGATGGATATATTTTTGGCAAAGAACTCAAAATTCTGTATAGGGACATCATCGGGATATTGGACATTCGCAGCTTTTTTGGGAGTGCCTGTCTTACTTACAAATTATCTTCCAACACTCGATTATTTTTTATTAAAAAAACAGGATATGTTTTTGCCAAAAAAACTTATTAATAAATCAAAAGAAGAAAAGTTAACATTCGATCAAATTTTTAAATATCCAGATGCTTATGTTGATACAGATGAAGGACTTAGAAAATATGAAATAATCGACAACTCTAAAGATGAAATTTTAGATGCAGTTAAGGATATGATCAGAAAAGTTAACAATAAAGCAAGTACGGGCTTTAGTGAACATAATCAAAAATTTAAAAATCAAATTAGCAATCTAAACAATTTTAAGGATGGAAATTTAAAATGTTTTGCTGATTTAAGTGAAAATTTTTTAAAAAACAACAATTAAAATGAAAGAAAACTTCGTAAAAGTTTGGAAAATTTTAGACCAAAAAAATAAATCTAAAGTAATTTTAGCATCTGCACTTATATTAATTTCCAGTATATTCGATCTATTAGCCGTAGTTTCAGTATTACCATTTTTTACCTTAATTGCAGATACCAAAGCTTTAGAAAACAATGAATATTTTGTAAAGCTAAATGATTATTTAGGTTTATCTAATGAAGAATCACTAATATTTTTCGGATTTTTTTCTTTTGTTGTTATAGTTATTAATCAATTGCTAAGATATGCATCTACACAATACAATCATAAGTTCTTAAATAATATTTATTATGAAAAAACACGAGAATTATTAGAATTTTATTTAAATAGACCTTATAAGTTTATATTAGATAAAAATAATGAAGTTTTAATACAAAGATGTACTTGGATGGTAAATGCAGCAACAGGCTTTATCTCCCCTGTATTATTTATGTTTGGAAGTGTACTTACCACTACGTTAATTTTATCTTTTTTAATAATTTATAAACCTTACGAAACAATATCTTTACTCGTTCTATTATCGCTATTTTATTTCTTAGCTTATAAAAAACTAAAAAGTAAAATTTTGAAGCTTGGACAACAATCTACAAAATATATCAATGATGCGGGTAAAATTATCGGAAATTCATTTGGCTCTTTTAAAGAGTCAAAGATTACTCAAAACTACAATTACTTTTTATTAAAATTTAAAAAAATTGCCCTGAATCACAGAAATGCTTCAGATACCTTACAAGCTTTTCAAATATTACCGGCTCATCTAATAGAGGTAGTTGCCTTTGCGATATTAATATTTATTTCATTATTTTTGTATGTCAGAACTAATGGACTAAGTGATATTATCCCAATTATTGGAGTCTTTGCCATTTCTTTGAAAAGACTTATCCCTGCGATACAACTCATATACAATAATTTTGTTCAAATAAAGTTTCACATTCCAACTTTCGATAAGATTTATACAGATCTGAAAAAAAGTCATCGATATTTTAAAAATAAAAAAATTAATTTAGATAAAAAAAATATTTCTTTCAAAAAATTTATTTCTTTTCAAAATGTGAAATACAATTACGAAAGAAAAAAAAATAAAATTAATTTAAACATTAATACCAAAATTCCTAAAAATATTTTTCTTGGAGTATGCGGAAGTACGGGCCATGGAAAAACTACATTTATTGACTTAATGTTAGGCTTATTAAAACCAAAATCCGGAATTATTAAAATTGATGACAAATTACTTGATGACACTTCTGTTGATTCATGGCAAAAAATAATTGCGTATGCACCTCAAAAAGGATATTTGATTGATGATACGGTTGAAAATAACATTATATTTGGGAAAAAAAACTTTAAATCAAAAATATCCATCAAAAATATTTGTAAAATAGTTGAAATAGATAAATTCATTAATAAAAATTTAAAAAATAAATATAAAACGTTGATCGGTGATAAAGGTGTTCGTCTAAGTGGTGGAGAACAACAAAGATTAATTTTAGCGAGGACATTATATAGAAATCCTAAAGTTTTAGTGATTGATGAGGCTACAAGCGGGATCGATATGGAGACCGAAAGAAAAATTATAGCTAATATTAAGAAGCATTTTAAAGATTTAACAATAATATTTGTTACTCATAGATCCAACAGTTTAAAATATTGTGACAAAATATTATTTGTTGAAAATGGAAAAATAAGTTTTTATGAAAAATTAAATTTCCTTAAAAAAAAATACAAGTCATTTTTTAATGATAAATTGATCAAAAATGAATCTTTTTAAATTTTTAAGAAGCAAAATCTACTCTCTTTTAAAAATATTTACTGAAATTTTTTTAAGAATTTCATTTAAATTAAGGTTAGCCAGCTTTATTTCAAACACTATAATTAATTTGAGACATAGAGCAAACGACAACCAAAATTACAATAATATTATTGAAAAATTAAAACTTTCAAAAAAAATCACAATGCTTGATGTTGGCGCTTCGGATTTTGATTTTAAATTTCATTTTCCAAAAAAATATGAAAAGTACTTTGAAGCAATACTGGTTGAACCTCATAAAAAAAGTGCGTCTAAATTAAAAGAAAAATTTGTTGTTATTGATAAGGCATTGTGGAGCTCTAATTGCCGAAAAACTTTATACATTCCTGAAAATAAGAAGTCGGCATCTTCTTTCTATAAACCATCGATCCCAGGATTTGAAATTTATAATCCTTCTGATAATTTTCTTTTGCAAACTAAAATCCATGAGGAATTAACTGACTGTACAACTATTTCTGAAAGTTTAAACAATCTTAATAAAAAATCATTAGATTATCTAAAGATACATGCGCAAGGTTCTGAATATGAAATCTTAAAGGGCATAGGCAGTTTCAGACCATTAATGATTAAAGCAACAATTCAGGTTACAGGACAGTATGAAGGCGTGCCATTTTGGGGAGAGACACTAAATTTACTCAATAAGCTAGGATATATGATTTGCTCCTGGGAAAACGCTGGAGGCCATAGCACACATTCATTTATTCAAATGCATATTACCTTTATTCCAAATTATTTAACTGAAACAGGAAAAAAAATATTTGAAAATAAATTGGATCAATTTATTTTTTTGCTTCTCATATCAGGACAAATCAGTTTACTTAAAATCATATCAAAACAAAATAATTTTTCTATTAACAATTATATTTCAAATTTGGAAGATAAATTTTTCTATTAGTTTTGATAATGAAAAAGATTTTGAGAAAATTAATTGTTTTATTTTCATCGGTAATAATTTTTCTTCCGATTATTCTTTTATTAAAAATTTTTAATTTTTTTTTTGAATTTAGAATTTCGAAAATTCCTAATGATCTAGGTGGTATTATTGTCTTATATCCTTATTTTATTAAAAAAGAAAAAGGATATTTTAAAAATAAATTACATATCTTTTATATTTCAAATATAGATAGAGTTTATAAAAATGAAAGTCTTTATAACTTGTTTTGGTTGAAATGTTTATTTAATCATTTATCTCCTGTAAAGATAGAAAATAAAAAACTTTTTTTTGTTTATAACAAATTTTGGGAATTTGTACTTATAACAGCACAAAGATTTAATATTAAAAATTTTATTTTAATTTTAAATGATATTCATAAAAAAAATAAAAAGTCTGAAAAACTAATTATAAAATATTATGAGGAAAAACTTAAACCTTTGGTGAATATTAATTTTTCCCTAAAGGGTTTCAAATTAAACAATTTTAGTTTAGAGAAAAATTTAATCTCTTTTGTGAATAGAGATCCAGCTTATAAAAAAAAACAATATCCAGAAATGAATATGAGCTATCATGATTTCAGAAACTTTGAAGTTGAGGATTTTCGTTTGGCTATTAAAAATTTTAATAAAAAGAACTTTTCGATAATTAGAATGGGTAATGTAACTGAAAAAAAATTGGATATTGAAAGCTCTAAATATTATGATTTTAGTTTACACTCTAATAGAACAGGAGAACTTGAGACCTTTATAATTTCTAAATCCAAGTTTTTTGTTGGTCCTGAGAGCGGTTTAGATAAAATTGCTGCCTTTTTTAATATTCCAATAGTTTATGTAAATATCCATTGTTTATTATGGAGACCCTTTTTTTTAAACAGGTGTATTTTTATTCCTCAAAAATTGAAAAATTTGAGAAATGGAAAATTGTTTTCATTCAGAGAAATGCTTAATGAAAATTTTATGAAAAATAATGATAATACTCCCCTTGGACTTTATGTTAAAACAACGGACTATGATGATAACAATGTCAAAGTGATAAACAACACAGCGGAGGAGATAAATACCGCTATGGAAGAAATGGAATTTTATTTAAAAAATAATTTTAATCTTAGTCAAGAAGATAGAGAAATTCAAAATTCTTTTTGGAAGCTTTTCGGGGATGATTATCCTGTCAATAAAACCCACATTATAAGTCCAACTTTTTTAAAAAAAAATATTGATTTACTTAATTGTTAATGAAAATTTTTATCACAGGAGCAAGCGGAAAAATAGGAAAAAATTTATCAAATTTCTTAATAAATAAAAATTATTTCTGTATTTTAAATAGTAGAAAAAAAATTAAAATTAAAGTTAAAAAAAAAGGCTTTTATAATTATAGAAAAGATATATTGGAAAAAAATTTTACAATACCTGAATGTGAGGTGGTTATTCACACAGCGTCTAATACTCCAGATAACAATAATAAAATTGCACAAAACCAATTAATTGATAAAAAAATTTTTTCCCATGTAAAAAAAAATAGCAAAATAAAAAAAATGATATTTATTTCAACTGTTGCCATTTATAACCAAAACAATAAAAGCAAAAAAGTAAATGAAAATTCTAAATTACTTTCTAAATTAAAGTATCCCACTTTAAAATTAAAATCTGAGAATTTATTTTTAAAGAATAAAAAAATAAAAGTTTATAATATTAGGGTTCCCGGATTACTCTTAACGGGAAAAGAAAATAATTTTATTTCAAACCTTGTAGAAAAAATTAAAAACCTTAAAAAATTTAATATTTATAATTCTAGTCAATTATTTAACAATCTTTTACTGATTAATTCATTAAACCTATTTATTGAAAATCTAATAAGAAAAAACTTTAATTCCGGAAATATTTTACTAGGATCATCTAACCCATTAAGATTAAATAAAATTGTAGATATTATTTCTAATTATTTTAATGTGAATAGTTTTGTTAGTTGGAAATCGAGCAAAAACAAAGGTTTTTATTTGGACATTGCACTTGCTATAAAAAAATATAATTTTAAACCTTTAAGCACGCAGAAAAGTATATTAAATTATCTTAACAAAAGTTATCCAAAAAATGTTTAATAACAAAACAATTTTAGTAACCGGCGGAACCGGATCTTTTGGAAAAAAGTTTGTCAAAACTTGTTTAAGCAAATTTAATCCAAAAAAAATAATCATCTACAGTAGAGACGAATTAAAACAATTCGAAATGAAAAATGAATTTAGTGAAAATCAAAATAAAAATTTAAGATTTTTTATAGGAGATGTTAGGGATCTGAGAAGATTAAATTTAGCGATGGAAAACGTTGATTATGTAGTTCATGCTGCTGCTATGAAACAAGTACCAATAGCCGAGTACAATCCGTTAGAGGCAGTAAAGACAAACATAATTGGTGCACAGAATGTTATTGAGTGTGCTTTACAAAAAGGAGTTAAAAAAGTTATTGCTCTAAGCACTGATAAAGCCGCAGCTCCCATTAATCTTTACGGAGCAACAAAATTAGTTTCTGATAAATTATTTATTTCTGCCAATAATATTAAAGGTAATAAAAATATTAAATTTTCAGTAGTGAGATACGGTAACGTTATGTTTAGCAGAGGTTCTGTAGCTCCTTTTTTCATTGAGTCAAAAAATAAAGGTTTTCTTCCTATCACTGATAAGGAAATGACACGCTTTAATATAACATTAGATGAGGGCGTGAACTTTGTATTGAAATCATTTGAAATTATGATTGGAGGGGAATTATTTGTGCCAAAAATTCCATCAATTAAAATTTTAGATTTAGCCAAAGCTATTGCACCAAACGTTAAGATAAAAATTATTGGTGTAAGACCAGGTGAAAAAATTCACGAGGATATGATCACTGAAACAGACGGTTTAAATGCATACGAATTTGGAAATTATTTTGTAATTCTTTATGATTTTAAATTTTCATCAAGAGAAAATAAAGATTTAACTACCCAAATAAAAAAACTTGGGGGAAAAAAATGCAAAAGAGGCTTTAGTTATAATAGTAAAAATAATAATAAATTTCTCTCAATAAAAGAAATTAAAAAAATTCTTGAAAAATATTCAGCAGAGTAAAATTCTTTATGAAAAGAATCATTAATCATTTAAAATATTTAAAAAAACTAAATGTGGTAGGTGTAAAACAATCATTAGAAGACGAAGGAGCAAGTTTTGATGATCTGGCAATTATGAGACATATTACTCGTAAGGCTGGTTTAGAACTCAATGTAAAAATTGGGGGTTGCGAGGCAAAAAATGATATGCATTTTTGTGAAAAATTAAAGGTAAATGCTGTCGTAGCACCAATGGTTGAAACTGATTATGCTTTAAGAAAGTTCATACAGACAGTGTCTAAAAAAAATAAACAAGATTTATATGTTAATTTAGAAAGCATACAAGCATACAATAATATTAAAAAAATAATGAATTCAAAAAGCTTTAATAAATTAAAAGGAGTTGTAATAGGCAGGTCTGATTTAGCAGGTTCAATTAATTTAGAAAAGTCTGCAGTAGACTCAAAAAGAATTTACAAATTAGTATTAAATTTATCAAAAAAAAATAAAAAAAAGAAAAATGATTGTTAATATGGGAGGTTCATTAACTCCACATTCTGAGAATTTTATAAGAAAATTATTTAAAAAAAAACTACTTGATAGAGTTGAAACAAGGAATGTTGTTATAAAATTAAGTGACAAGGTCTTAGATAATTTCGAGAGTCTTATTATAAATGCATTTAAATTTGAAATAGGTTGGATGAAATTTAAAGAAAAAAGATTAAAGTCAAAAAAATTTAAATTGAAAAATGATAGTTCTTCAAGAATAAAAGTTTTGAAAAAAAGGCTAGACAATTATCAAAATGGATAAAAAAAAAATAGTTGCAATAATACCTGTAAGAAAAAACTCTCAAAGAATAAAGAATAAAAATTTTCTTAGTTTTTATAAGGGAAAATCTCTTTTAGAACTAAAAATTGAACAGTTAAAGAAAGTTAAGAACATTGACGAAATTGTTGTTAGCTCTGACGCAGAACTCGCAAAAAAAATTTCTAAAAAATATGACATATCTTTTCATGCAAGAGAAAAATATTTTGCAAGTTCCTCATGCTCAGGAAGTAAATTTTTTGAAAACTTAGCTCGATGTATTAATGGTGATTATCTAATGTATTGCCCTTGTACTTCGCCGATAATTAAACAAAAAACTTATAATTTATTTTTGAAAAAATTTAAGTCTACCAAAAATAAATACGATAGCTTTAATACAGTTTCAATTTTGAAAAGTTTTATTTGGAAAGATAATAAATCTTTAAATTACAACTCAATAAAAGCACCAAACTCTCAGGATTTACCAAATAATTATTTTTCTCTCACATTCGGTATAAACATAATATCAAAAAAAAATATGATTAGGTTTAAAAATATTGTAGGAAAAAATCCAAAATTTATCGTTTTAGACAAAATTGAAAGTACAGATATAAATGATAGGTCGGATTTTAAAATTGCTCAAATGCTTTACAAAAAAACTTTTGTATAAACTTTTATTATAATGCCATTAATAAACTATAATTCACATCATATCGATGATAACGATATAAAGGCTGTAGTATCAACTCTAAAAGGGCCAAGAATTACTCAGGGCTTAAAAATAAAAGAGTTTGAAAAAAAACTCTCGAAAAAATTTAAATGTAAATATTGTTCGGTAGTTTCTAGTGGAACCGCCGCTTTACATTTAACTGCACTTTCACTAGGCTTTAAAAAAAATGATGTAATTATTTCTTCGCCTTTAACATTTTTAGCTGGTGCTAATGCGGTAAATTATTGTGGAGCAAAACCTGTTTTTGTAGATATTGAGACTGAAACACAAAATTTAGATCCAAAAAAATTAGAGAAAAAAATTCAAAGTTTAAGAAAAAAAAAACGTAAAAATTAAAGCTGTCATCGCTACTGATTATGCTGGTCATCCGTGTGATTGGAAAAGTTTAAAAAAGTTATCTTTAAAATATAATTTCTATCTAATCAATGACAATTGCCATGCAATTGGCGCGAAATATTTTAAAGATATTGGATATGCGGGCAAATATGCTGATGTTGTTATTCATAGTTACCATGCAGTAAAAAATATAACTACCGGTGAAGGTGGATCGGTACTAACAAATAATAGAAAAATATATAATAAAATTGAAATCTTGAGAAATCACGGTCTTGTAAATATCAGAAAAAAATCTTTCAATAAAAATTGGCCATTTGAAATGAGGTATTTAGGGTATAATTATAGAATAACTGACTTTCAGTGCGCTTTAGGTGTAACACAATTAGCTAAATTAGAAAAATTCTTAATAAAGAGAAAAGAAATTGCAAAAATTTATTTTCAAAGATTAAAAAATATTAAAAATTTAAAAGTCCCCTCTATTAAAAAAAATATTGATCATTCTTTTCATCTATTTCCTATACAAATTAATTTTAAAAAACAAAAATTTAATAAAAATCAATTTATAAGTTATTTTAAAAAGAACGATATTAATTTACAGGTTCATTATTTTCCAATACACATGCAGCCTTATTATAAAAAAAAATTCAAATTTAAAAAAAATGATTTTCCAAATTCAGTGAAATTTTATGAGAAAGCTGTTTCTCTACCAATTTTCTATAACCTTAAAAAAAAAGATATAATTAAAGTAATAGATTTAATTAGGAAAAAAGTATCATGATTAATGGTAAAGTTTTATACGGCTGGGCTAAAAAAATATATCCAATCCATAGAAGTTTGACTGGCGAGGGTAACAGAAAAACTTTAAATTTTATTAAAGATAAAATTCCTGGTCTTAAAATAAAAAGTATAAGGTCTGGAAAAAAAGTTTTTGGATGGCAGATTCCGAATGAGTGGATAATTAAAGACGCTTATATTAAAAATGCAAAAGGAAAAAAAATAGTTAATATCAAAGACAATAATCTACATATTGTTGGTTATTCGTCCCCAATAAATAAAAAATTAAAACTAAATGAATTAAAAAAAAATCTGTATACTTTACCTGATCAACCGTCAGCAATACCCTATATTACCTCATATTATGCAAAACACTGGGGCTTTTGTATCTCGCACAATCAATTCAAAAAATTAAAAAATGAAACTTATAGCGTTTATATAGATAGCAAATTTAAAAAAGGAGTTCTTAACTATGGAGAAATAATAGTTCCTGGAAAAACTAAAAAAGAAATACTAATTTCAACTAACATTTGCCATCCATCAATGGGAAATAATGAGACATCTGGTATAGTTGTTACAACCGCTTTAGCTAAATGGATTAAAGATCTTAAAGGCAGAAAGTATACTTATAGAATAATATTTATACCTGAAACTATAGGTTCAATAGCTTATATACATCTTCACAAATCAAATCTTAAAAAAAATGTCAAGGCTGGATTTGTTGTGGTCTGCGTAGGTGATGATAAAAATTATTCTTTATTAAACTCAAAAGAAGGAAATACATTATCAGATAGGGCTGCAAGATATGCTTTAGAAAATTATGTTAAAAAATTTAAAACATTTAGTTTTTTAGAAAGAGGTAGCGACGAAAGACAATTTTGTAGCCCAGGTGTAGATTTGCCAATTTGTTCCATAATGCGCAGCAAATATGGAACCTATCCTGAATATCACACTTCCCTTGATAACTTAAATTTTATTTCGGAAAAAGGATTATATGGCGCTTATAAAATTTTAATGAAAACTATAGAAATTATTGAAATAAATCAGACATACAAAAATAGTTATAAGCTGTTGTGCGAACCTAAACTAAGTGATTATAATTTGAGATCTCCAATTAGTTTCAAAAAGAGTTATGATTATGACAAACATCTTCTTAATATTTTATTCCTCTCTGACGGAAAAACCGATTTACTTAAATTATCAGAGAAAATTAATTTAGATATATTTGAAGTAAGTAATATTTCTAAAAGGTTGAAGCAGTCAGGTTTGTTAAAACTAGCTAAATAAATTGAAAAATAAAAAAAATTTAAAAATAATATTACAAGCTAGAACAATGTCCTCTAGGCTTCGTGGCAAATCACTTTTACCGTTAGCAAATATACCCTTAGCGGTTCTCTGTGCAAAAAGGCTGTCAAATACCGGCTATCCCGTTGTAGTTGTTATTCCAAAAGATAAAACTGATGATGAGTTATATGCGGTTTTAAGGAGTAATAGAATAAAAGTTTTCAGAGGAAATCAAAAGAATGTTTTGAGTAGATATATTCAAGTTTCAAAAAATATGAAAGACGATGATTTAATAGTTAGAGCTACTGCGGACAATCCTTTTCCTGATGG
>MDSZ01001054.1_pt1 | contig 24813 bp, 19 predicted proteins | sample 811201 | NCBI WGS metagenome assembly MDSZ01 (sample SAMN05326647, study PRJNA326480) | marine metagenome | isolation source: seawater | place: Indian Ocean: North | collected 2010
CACCTTAAAAAAACAGCTCAGTAAGAAGAAGTGGTCTCCACAAAACATTCTTCTCTCCATTATTAGGAGGAGTAACCGACTCCTCCTCCTCTCTCTCTCTCTCTCTCTCTCTCTCTCTCTCTCTCTCTTTGTGCGTGCCGTGTTGCGCTTCTTTGTCTTTGTCTTCTTCCCAAGTTTTCTTCGACGAAGAAAAAGCTTCCTTTTTGGTTTCATATCGTCGTCGAAGTCTTCTTCGAGAGAGAGAAAGAGGAAGCGCATCATCAACCCCGTTGTCATCATCATCATCGATGATGATGATGATGACGATGACGACGTCGTCGACGAGAGTAGTATCATCGTCGGGCTTTGGTGGTGTCGCACAAAAGACGCGCAGACGAAAGAAGACCTGTTGTTGTTGTTGTTGTTGTTGTTGTTGTTATCATCATCATCATCATCATCATTGTCATCATCGCGCGTCGCGACGACGACGACGAGCGAGACTCATTTTGTCTTCTGCGTCGGCGAAAGACAGCGGAGACTTTGACGACGTTCCAAAAGGAGGAGGAGGAGGAGGAGGAGGAGGAGGACAAAAGAAGTCGTCTTCTTCCAAAACGGAAGACGCGTTGTCGAGCTTAGAGGCGCTCCTCGGGATGATCGACAAAACGGGAGGAGGATCGAAGAAGACGACGCCAAAAGAAGAAGAAGTAAAAGAAGAAGAAGTAAAAGAAGAAGAGAAGGAGAGTCCAATCCTGTTCGGGATGAAGACGATGACAAAACCGAAATACGAGCGAGCGGAAGGCGTGACGAAGTATTGGAGTCCGTTTTTTTCTCCGTTATCTACCATATATAACGTGCCGACGGAAGAACCGACGGCGGCTGAACGCTTGGCCGTTTTGCACTTGATTTTCTTCGCGGCAGATTTCGTCGCCGTGAAAACGGGCGCGAACGCCGAAGGCGGATTTTTCTTTAGTACCTTTGCCTTATTCGCGGACGCCGTGAAAACGCAGAACGAATGGTGGCGGTTACCGTCCACGGCTTTGGCTGATTTTGGGTTGGGACATGTCGTGGCAACGAACGCGTCGTTGTGGCTCATCGGTCGAGAAATTGAAACGTTACTCGGTACGATGTCGTTTTTAGCGGTGTACTTCCTCGGCGCCATGGGAGGTGCCATCACCGCGCTCGCGTTCGACGACAATTCTAAAGTCATCGCGGGAAGCTCCGGGGCCGTCTTTGCGCTCTACGGTGCCATCTTAACGTATACCGTCCTCAATCTCGAATCTGGATGGAACCAACGAGGCTTCACCACGCGTCTGTTTCGCATAGGCGCTTCTGCCACAGCACTCTGCTACATAGCCTCCGAGACCGCGTCCGACGGCGTCACCCACGTCGTCAACAACTGGGATCATTTCGGTGGATTCCTTTCCGGCATCTTCCTCGCGTACTACGGCCTCTGTCCGTTATTCTCCTCCATCCAATTCAAACCCGGGGAGGAGAAAAGGAGAGCGCAAAGATTAAACTTGGAAGATAAAACATTGCAAGAACCGTTCGGGAAAACCAGCGCGATTTTATACGGCGTCTGCGCCAATCTCGTCGCCGCGAGCGCGGTCGTCGCTTTTAAGCGCATGAGCGGAGTGGATGATTTTTAATGCAAGGTCGTCGTCGTCGATGATTGTATCATACGCCACATTAGTGATGTCTTCGTACTCCTCAAACAACAACAACATCATCATCATCATCGTCGTTTTTCTTCTTCTTCTTCTTCTTCTTCTTCTTCTTCTTTGTCGTCCGTCTTTTGTGCGTTTCTCACCACTCTACCAAACAAAGCCTCTCTCTTCTTTTGACGTCATCTTCATTTTTTCTCCTCCTCATATTGTTAAGTGCTTTTTTCCGCCGTCAACAAAGGTTCGAAAAAACGATTATGTTCGCCTCGTCGTCGTCCTCGAACAACGCCTCGGGGTCGTTTTTGGTGGCGTTACGAGCACGACCACCACACACCAGGAGAGCCAACGCCGAAAAGACAAAAGCGCGACTTTGGTCGTCGACGACACGAATACTACGTTCCCAAAGTCATCATCACATTTTTAGGGACAACTTCCATGAAGCGTTCGATGACGACGATGCATTAACAGACGACGACGACACCGACGTAAACAACTTTGACTTTCACGATGATGCGACGACGACGACGACGACGACGACCAATAATAGTGGTGGAAGTAATAGTAGTAATAGACGCGAGTTTCTCAACCGCGGCGCGTCTGTCGTCGTAGCTTTTGAGACGATGATGATGATGATGATGTCTTTCCCTCGCTCGGCATCTGCATTTGGGATTGGCTTTCAGAAAGAGTTGAAGAAACCATCGCGACGAGCGTCGCTGAATGATTTGACCACACACATTTCACCAACGTTTCAATTTCGAGGCGAAGAACACGCGGGCGTGGAATACGGAGATGCACGAATTGGCAACGGAAATGAGATAAAAGCGGGTGCCTTGACGACTATTCACTTCGACGTGAAACTGAGAGGTTTAACCGTCCTTTCGACGCGAACGGCGAGAACGTTGGGCGGGAACAGGACGGTGTCGGAACCGATGCAATTTTTATACGGGAAGTTGCCGACGGAGTTTTCAAAGCCATTGAAGAGGAAGACGGTGAATGGCATCGGAGCGGAGGTGAGGATTGATCCGGAGCTCGGGGAGTTGTACGTGGTAAAAGTGTCGCCGGACGGCCCGGCGGAAAAGGCTGGATTTAAAGCGAACGACGAGATTTTAGAGATCGATGGGACGAAGGATTTGGCGAATTTACCGATTCAAGAGATTGGCGCTTTGTTGATAGGACCAGTGGATACGACTGTGGACGTGACAGTAAAAAAAGGTGGGACTCGCGCGGGGCCGGACGCGCCGGTGGAGAAATACACTTTAACGAGAGAGGCGACGGCGATCGTGCCTAAAAAACGAACCGCGAACGTCGACGTCGAAGGTGGTGGAGGATTATTTAACGGTGAAACTGGACCGGCAATTCCGCCTGTCGTGTACGTTCCGGTTGTTTTAGAAGGCATGAAAGTTGGCGGTCGCAGAATTATCAAAACGCCGGCGGATCTCGGCTACGCGGACCAAGGCGAAGGCGAGATTCCTCCCGGGAGCGAAATTATCGTCGAGGTCGAGGTGCTCGACGTGAAAGATGCGTAAAGTTTCGCGCCTCGTGCGCGCATGTAAACAGAGAGAGAGAGGTTTGGAGAGACACAAACGAACGAACGAACGAACGAGTGAGTGTCGCGAAACGCTTTTGAAGAAAAAACCGACCCCACCTGTGAATCCTTCGACCTTTTTCGTCGTCGTCGTCGTCGTCTAAAAATAGACCAAACACATCAAAGGTGCTCACATCTCTCTCACATCATTTCCCTTTCTTCTTCCGCTCTCTTCTTCGTTCCATCATCGTTGGTGTCGCCACATTTTGCGACGACGACGACGACGCGTTCTTCCCCTTTTGCCTCGCAGTGCACTCGAGAGAATAATAATGTCGAAAGCGTCGTCGAAAGCGTCGAAGTCTTCGAAGACGTCGAGCGGGTCAAAATCCAACACCAAACCGAAACACCTTCGGGGACCAAATGATGCCAACATCATCACCGCGAAGAAGAAGAAGAAGAAGAAGAACGACGTAAACGACGACGAAATGATGAGTCCTTCTTCTTCTTCTTCTTCTTCTTCTTCTTCTTCGTTTGACCTCCTCTCTAAAAAAATCGCGCGTTTAGAAACCGAGCTCGCGAAAGAGTCCGCGTATCGGAACCACGCGCAATTGGAGCGCGATAAAACGCTCCAATTTTGGGAGATTTCGAAACGCGAATCGCGTCGTCTCGACGCGCTCGGAAGAGAACGCGAAAGAGCGCTCGAAGAAGCGCGCATCGAAGCAGACGCGCGCGAACGAGAGATGCGCAAACGACTGAAACAGGAACGAGAAGCGTGCGAAGAGAAAGTGCGAGAGATGCAAGAGAGCACGAGCGAGGCGATTCGAGAGGCAAAACGACAATTCGAACGGCGAGTGGACGACATGCGAGACAATGCACTGAAGGACGAGAGGAAAAGGAAAGAGACGGAAGCGCGACGCAGAGACGACGCAGTCGCGCGCGAGATGGAACGCGCGAAGGAACTGGCAAAGTTGCGACAAGAGTTCGAGGAGAAGCGAGAGAAAGACCGGGAGTGTTGGGCGAGACGAGAGAAAATGCGGATGGACCGGGCGGAGCAGACGTTGGCGGACGCCGTCGAACGCCGCGAGACGAGGACGGAGACGAGGATGCGCGCGCTGGCGAAAGAGAGCGATTGGCGCGCGAACGAGACGGAAGCGTACTATCGAGGACTCAAGGACGCCGCCGAACGAGAGACGATGGAATTGGCCGCGAAAGTGGCCGCGCTCGAACGACGCGCGCGCGCGGCGGAAATGGAAGCGACGCGAGCGAAAGCGAAAGCGAATGTGTGCACCGAGGCGAAGGCGGCGGACGCGGTCTCCGAAAAGGGAAAGGTATCGGGGAGACGAATGCTTCGCGCATCATCATCGTCGTCATCTGCCGACGACGACGACGACGTGAGGCGCGTCGAACAACGCCGCCTCGCCTTCCTCGAACGATCGAGGAAAACGAGCGAAGAGAAGCGCGAGCAGGCGGAGAAGAACTTGGAAAGAGTCACGCAGCGATTGGAAACGGTCGCGTTGGAGAATGCCGAACTGCGAGCGGTCGTCGCGCGTCTCCGCGAACGCGACGGCGAGCGAGCGGTCGTCGCGTCTCCCGGGCCGGTGTCCACGACCGGGTCGCGGACGATGAGACACGTCGTCGCGGCGTGATAAGGGTGCCACATTTTGTACTCAGTCGTGAGAAGAAAGTAGTATTCATTGATTTATAGCTCTTTATAGTCCGCGACGACGACGCGTTGTTTGTTGTTGTTGTTATTATTGTCTTCGCTCTGATTCCCTGAATCGACGACGATCAAAACGCGTCCCGCGAGGGGTGTTTGTGCGGTCTTTTCTACGCGTCGTTTCCGACGACAACCATCCACGGGCGAATCGAATATCTCGGCACTAATCCCGCTTTATAATAGGCATCGTTTTGGACGAAACGTTCGACGTACGCTTTATCCACGTTTTTAAACACGAAGACGCCGGTATCGACCGGGTCCGTCAACGCGCCCGCCATCGCGCATTTTCCTTCCTCGAACGCTTTTCGCGCGCCGGCGATGTGTTCTTCTCGGTGCGGGCCCCGTTTGTCGAGCATGTCGTCGACGTAGTCTAACGTTAACAAGATGTACTCATTTGTGTTCTCATTTTGAGTGGCGGCCATCATAACTATCGTCGTCACCTGTTGTGTTCTTCTCAACGCTTTGGTGGATGACGACGACGCGTGGTTGGCCACTCGTCTTCTGAGTATTCCGCGTTTTCCTCGAGAGAAGAATGCAAATGATGATAACGATGAAGAAGAAGAAGAAGACGCGAACGATGACATGCCCCCAGCAGCGCGGTGGTGTTGGTTCTTCTTCTTCTTGAGAGGGGAAAAGAGTGGGGAAACGAAAAGGGAGGAGGTTTTGTAAAACACACGTATCGTACTGTACCATGGTAGTAAGTTGATTATAAGTAGTAGTAGTAGTAGTAACGCCTCTCTCTCTCTCCGAGTCTCTCTCTCTCTCTAAGTATACTATTAGGTTTATTTATGTTTGACACTGTTGGTACGCGTTACGCCGCATCCATGGGTTCCGCTTCGTGACCACCATCGTCCTTCTTTTCCGATTTCGCCGACTCTTTCACATTTTCGTCTTTGTCGGCGGCGCCTTTTTTGGCGTCTTTCTTTTCGTCCTCTTCGTCGTCGTCTGACGCCTCGGCAGTTTTTTTCTCGATCCAAGCGCGGAACTTTTCGATTTGAGCTTTGGATTTCGCGCTCTTCGCTTTGAGCTTCTCCTTACGGGAGAGAGGCTTGGCGGCAGGTTGAGGGACTGCGACGGCCTTGTCTTTGCTGCTGCCTTTTTTCGCTTTCTTCGCGGGAGGCGCGGAGGATTTCGCCGAGGAGCCACCCGGCGGGACGTGGGAACGGAAGAAGACGTCTTCGGTATCTAAAACGTACGACACTTTGGACGTAGAGCAGGAAATTTTGCACTCCAACGCGTTTTGGATGCTCACGTTGGTCATTGCACTTTGGTAACTGAGCTGCGAATCCGTTTCGCCGGTGGCGGAGCAGACGACGAAACCGGCGCTCTTTTTCGCACGGCGCAAAAACACCGGCGCTCGTTCCTTTTCGTCCATCTCTTTATAACCAGTTTCCACGATGGTCGTGTCCTCGTGCGCGGCAACGTGCAAGAACCCTTCCAAGTGCGTCGCAAAGTGTCCATCCATCGCCCCTGCTCGAACGTCAATCTTATCTAAAGACGGTTCGCAGAGCTGAATTTGGAGCGTCTTACCATTGTTTTCGCTGCCGATTCTATACGGCGTTTCATCGCCGAGTAACACACAAGCGTTGGCGCGGTACACACCTTCATGGAACGGGGCATCGCGCGCAGCTTCGTATTCCGCGAGGTGTATAAGCTTTGCGTCGATTTCTTCTGCTAACAAAGCTTGCACTTGTTTGATAAGCTTGTATATCAGTTTATCCAATGTGAAGAGCAAGTACGAGTTCTGGCCTAAGAGTAAGCGACAATCGTCCTCAAACTGCGATTGGTCCGTCGTACCGTTCAATAAGTTAAACAGAAGAATCAGGAACTCTTTGTGAATATCTTCCGCCTTTTTACCTTTGGTTTTCTTCGCCATGGCCGTCGCCGAGGTGCGGGCTGTTTGGAGACGATCGTACAAGTGTTGGTGAAGACGCACGAGATGATAGAAACCTTCGTCGCCGTAAAACACTTTACCGGGCAAATCGACGTATCGAAATTTCGAGTTTACGCTGCCGTCAACGATGTTACCAGAAACTGGCTTGCACGACTTGTACCTTGCGTTTTGGTCGTCCTCGGAATCGGAAGAACTGTTCTCGTCGCCGTCGCTTTCGCTGGAATCTTTCGTCTTGTCATCGTCGTCATCGTTTCCCGTTAAGCCAAGAGCTTTCTCCAACGCCTCTGCGGCGGTCGTTTCCTTGTTCGAAACTTTCGGAGTGGCCGCGCGTTTTTTCACACTCGCGACGCCTTCGTCATCCGGATCTGCTTCTTCCTCCTCTTCCTCGTCGCCTTCGTCCACGGTTTCTTGGTCTGGTTCCTTCTCCATGCCCTCCTCTTTGTCTTCGTCCGCGTCCTCGTCTTCCGATGATTTTTTCTTGACCTCTTTGCTTCCACCTTTCTTGCCTTTCTTTTTTCCGCCGGGAGATGCGTTCGCTTCCGCCGCTTTGACGGCTTTCGCGCATCTTTCAGCCGTATTGTCTTTAAAATCGTCCTCGTTATCGCGCTTGATTTTAAAGAATGGTTCCAGAAAGTCTCGGTAAAACGTCATGACTTTATTCGCTGGTTCACCAGACATAATTTCGCGAGCTGAGAAGCGCGTGACAGCATATGTGTCATCGTGGACGTTGCGATCAGTGTATTCAAATGTCAAATCTGGAGATTCACCAGGAGATTTCGACATTCTCGCACCGATGGTGTCGTCCGCAGTTTTCTTCTTGTCCGAAACTTCCTTAATCTCTTGCGTCATACCTTTGCCGGATAAGTTCTTCTTATCGGCTTGCTTGAAGTAGAACGATCGATGATCGAGCGATTTGTTGTAGTTCTTCGCACAGACATCGTTCCATATCGGAAGCATTTCTGTTTTCAAGATTTGCCACTCCTCGGATTTTTGCTTCAAACGTCTCACGACAACCGGAATGGTGGCCCACGGAGCGTTCATCGTCAAAAATCGCATCTCACGTCCACGGTCGCCGTAGATACGTTCGACTGCACGTAAAACGACTGATGAGACCGTACCTTCTGGAAGATTGTGTGCTAATCTCTCGGCGTGAACTTCCTCTTTCGATTTTTTCTCCGTAACGGCCGCCGGCGTTTCCGCGGCGGCTTCCACTGGTTTGGTGGCGTCAACATCCATGCTATTTTTCTTCTCTTCCTTCGCTGCACCTTCTGTGCCTTCAGCAGGAGCAGGAGCTTCACCATTCGCAGCAGTGGCATCATCAGCCGGTTTGTCAGTGTTCGCTCCACCATCACCACCACCAGCAGCAGCAGCAGCAGCAGCAGTCTCTTCTTCTTTCTTCACCGGCGCGGCGGCGGGTTCTGGAATGACTTTCGCCTCTTCCGTGTACATCTCGGCAATTTCCTTGTGCACCTTCTCCAAAGCCTCGATCGCAGACTTGTTCGTTTCGAGTACCATATCGATTTCCATGCGATCATCTTCGCATCGAAACAAAGCTTCTTCGTATTGGTTCTTTCGCATGGCTTTAAACGAGTAATCTTCGGACCCGGAGGTTACCGCAACCCAGTTGTCGTTCAAGACTTCTTTGCACAACGGCGTTCGGGTACTCGCGTGCATTTTCGGGAAGTTCTTCGGTAACAAACGATAAGACGGGCCACACCGTTCGCACGTAGATAAGTCCAACTCCGAAATCGCTTTAGACAAGAATTTTTCTCTCGCCGCGGAAGCTTTCATCTTGGTAACTTCCCGCGTCGTGAGTTTCATTCCAGCTGCTTTCTTCGCCGCCGGCGCCTCGGCAGCTTCAAAGTCCATCGATTCGCACCTCGCGATAAACTCGTTCCATCCGGTAACCAATTCCGGGAACCTTCCGATGACATCCATCACCAAACCTTGCAACTCCATCTTGGAAATCAAGTCCGCGTTAAACAGACCAATCAACTTGCAAAAATCCGCGTATTGATCTTTCGACCTTAACCTCGCTTTGACTTTATCAAAATACGACAGCTCTTTGGCTAATTGCAACGCTGCTTTCTTCTCCTCCGTGATCTCATCTTGCTGCGCTTGGTCATACACAACGCCACCTTTCTGCTTCCTTCTATTTTGCGTAACTTGTCCGGCTTGTTGACGAGCCGCTCTTCCGCCCGCGCCTCTCCCCCCTCTTCCTCTTCCGCCAGTGCCTTGCCCAGCCTGCTGCGTTGAGTCTGGCAAAAAGTACGTGAACTGCTCCAACAAATCGTTGTGCGATTTAAACAACTGCGCGACTTCTTCGTACACCTGCGAAATCGACTTTAAATTTTTCCTGTACATGTTCAAAATCTCCAAAAACGTCTTGTACACTCTTTCGTCGTTTGCGAAACGAGTCTTGATTTTGTTCACGTACGAAATCGCGTGGACAAACTCCACTTGCGGCTTTTGTCCTTGCGCTTGTCTGTTCGCCTCTTCTCTTTCTTCTTTCTCGATATCTTCCACGCGGATTTCGTGCCCTCGAGGTAAAAATTGATTGAATCCTAAAATCAAATCCCGATGGCCTTTGAAAATTTTCTTCACGCGTTTTATCACCCCTTCCGTATCAATCCTGTTGTTGAGTTCGTAATAGAAAAGAGCAAACGATCGCGTCAGCGCACGTCGATGGCGAGCAAGTAAAAGGTAAAAGACACCGATGTCGCATTCCGAGACGACTTTTCGAAGCATCCTCTTCGTCTTCTCGTCTTCAGTTTCTTTGCCCCGACAAAGAAGAAGAAGAAGAAGAAGAAGAAGAAGAAGAAAAAAAAAAATCGACCTGCAAAAAAATCTCCAAACAATTCTTCTTCTAAATTTTGATGTTCTCTCACCTTTGCGCTTTAAACTCCTTCATGATTTCCAAAAACTCGTCGTACGTTTGTTTCCTATCTTTCAAGCGATCTTTCAAGTGTCTCAGGTAACTCAGCGCGTCTTGTTTTCTCGTGGCGTCGTCGACTGCCCCGCCTGCTGCGACCGCCTGGTGACTCGCGAGCGCGAGCCCTGGTTGTTGTCTGTCGCGAAGGAAGGAAGAGAGAGGACACGTTTTAAGTGGTCAGTCGTCGTTTGGTGTTTGTGTACAGGACAAAACGAACGAGAGGCAACAGTGCGCGCAATGCGCATGTGCAAATTTTTCCCCAACCAATCAATCGGCGCGTTTTTTGGGTTTTCGTCGGACTCTTTTTTTTTTCCAATCTCAAATATAAGAAAAGAATGACCCGACCTCCTCGCGCGACCAAAAGGTATCTGTCGCGAACACACAAAGAAGAGAGAAACACACACACACACAGAGAGAGAGAGAGAGATCGACGCACCTTTGGGCCATGACGCGCGACGACGACGTTTGCAACTCTCTTTCGTCCACCAAAGCGTCGCAGTGTCGGTTTTGGGAAAGAGTTCCGTTTCCAATCTCTTTCAAAGACACACTTCACGGGGAAAAATCCGCCTCCAATTCTTTTCTTTTTTTTTTCGAAAAACTCTGTGTACGTCTCGCCGCTTTCGTCGTCTTTGCGCTTAGTGTCGAGCTCGACGAAAGAAGAGACGTCCAAAGGACCACCGCTCCTGGTGGTGGGTTTCTTTTGTGCGAACACCAAAAACGACACCGCGAAAGAGAGAGAGTCCTCCTCCCGATGGTTGAGATGCGAGACAAAAAAAGTGGGGGTTCCCTTCGACGAGAGTCCTCTCCCTTTTTGCCTCCCTTTTCCCCAGATCACCTTTTTCGCTCCATTGACAAAACTTTTTTTTGGGCAGCTCAAAATGTACCCCTAAACCCTCTCATGAGAAAGAGCAAGAAGAGAGAGAGAGAGGGTCATTGCAGTCGATGAGTAGTGGGGACGCTTGACAAAAAAAAGACACACACTTGTATATTTCATTGAACAAAAAAACAGAAACAATTGTATTCGATGCGTTTTTGGTGGGTGGTGGTGACAAAGAAGAACCTCATAATATTCGTACTAGGCGTTTATCTAGCTCTAGCTCTTCTATCGTCGCAGAACTCATCGCCGTCGGACGGCGTGGAAGTGTTGGTCGCGTCGAGCGTCTTTGCCTCGCTTTTTGTACCGCTCACGACGCTTTTGTTTTTTAGGAGCGCTTCTTTCAACTTGGCCGCCGTCGCCGCTCTCTTTCGCACCTCTTCTTCCTCGCGCATCAACTCCTCCTCGGTTTTTTTCTTTCTCTCGCGGAGTAAATACACCTTCTTTTTCTTCACCGTGGCATCGGCCGCTTTTTCTTCCTTTAGCTGCAAAAGTACCTCGTTGTATCGTCTGGACCATTTCGTCTCGTTCTTCGCGTAATCTTGGATGTCCAACGCCATGGATTCGATGGAGACGCACAAACCGGTGATCATCTCTTCCGTTTTTGCCTTGGCTAAGCTAGCTTTTTCGTAGGCATCGTTGTCGAAATCGTCGTCCGTGACGGAGGCACCGTTCGCGAGTTTTTGTTCAAAGCTGAAAACGGCAACTTTTGCCGCGTCGTTGGCGGTTTTCATTTGGCCCAACAATGTTTCGGTTTGCGCTTTTTTAGCTTCGAGTTCGCGAATTCGAGCCTGGTATTCCGTGATTCTCTTCATGCGCATGTACTGCTGTTTCTCCTGAGATGCAGGAGTTGCGTCTGCAGCGTCATACTTACTTGGACTCTTGTCTTTCTTAACGTCACCTCTTCTACTCGAAGAAGACAAAGAAGCATAAACGGCTGGTTTTCGCGTGCCACCGTGCGCGGCGGATTTTAACTTGTTCGCGTACTCTGGATCCTTCCATTTGGCCTTAATCGCCGCTGAAATTTTCTCGTTATGCGCGCGCGAACGCTTTTTCGTCGGCGATGCTAAACCACTTTGTATGCGCAAACGTTTCTCGGCATCTTTCTTCGCCTTTGCCTCCATCCGTCGTCGTTGCGTCTCCATTTTCCTCTCTTCTTTGCGCTTCTCTCGCTCCTCCTTTTTCTTTCTATTTTTCGCGGTGATGCGTTCGTATTCGCTAGTGATGCCAAAATACACGCGACCAACTGCCGAAGCTCTTCTCCCGAACGCACCATACGAAGCTAAACCAATTTTACTCTCTTTTGGTATTAAACGATTTTTCTCTTCGCTGATTTTCTCAATTTTTTTCTTCTTCATCGCGTCTCTCACTGAACGCGATATGCGCATCTTCGTGTGAGGTGACAATTTTCCAGCATTCAACAAAGCCGCCTCGCGTATTTTCGCTCGAACTTCTGGTGATTTCATCCTCTCCATAGTCTTTCGTCGAATCTTCTCGATCGTTTCCGGCGAATGCCTCCGTCCTTTATTCCAAGGCACATTGCCTTTATTCGCCTTCGAAATCCTTTCACGTCGTTTCAACTCGTTCGCCATTGTCGTTTCTGGCCTTAACACTGCCTCGGGGTCATCCCCAACCATCTCCAGTACTCTATCATCTTCTAGCACTCGAATTTTTACTTCTTCTCTATCTCTATCTTCCAATATGCGTTTTCTTAAGAAGTTACAGTTTGGACACGCGCACGCTCGCGTGTGCTTTCTCGGCTTTTCGCTTCCGACGACGAAACCGCCGTCGACACCTTGATAAATGATTTGGTGTGCGGAGTGCGACGATGACGAAAGTTTATCTTTGATGTCGTCTTCCACCGTCGCTTTTTCATCCACCTTCTCGATAAAATGTTCCAAAACCGCCCTTCTCTCTTGCTTTCTTCGCCTCGTCGTGATATCCGCCGGAAGAGTAGGTCCTCCATTGCTCGCCATGTGTTTGCTCAGTTCGTGTAAACTCTGTCTCAAATCTTTCGCGTTTTTCGTGTCGTTCACGGCGTCGTGAATCGCGTTCAACTCGGAATTTTTGTGGCGGTTGTTTTTGTTTCCTCCGCCCGGTGGAGTCGGAGACACTCGCAAGCGCTCTTTGGGATGATGATGATGATGATGATGATGATGCCGACCCTCCTCGTAAAGGGTGTCCCCGCCTTGAGTGGCTGACGACGTTCGCGTCGTCGGTGCCTTTCTTCGTCTCGAAGAGCATCGAAACGTCCCACCGAGACGCGACATCGAAGCTGCTCTCGCTATTGGGTGGTGGTGCATCGCCGTCGATCGCGCGGTTCCCGACGGCGACGGCGTCCCCATAGTCGCCATCGTCTAAAAAACCTGAAAGAAGGTTCTTCTTCTTCGTGTCAATCGAATCGGCGGCGAACACAAATCACCACCACCCTCTCGGTATTCGTATTCGCTTTTGGTCTCGTCTTCGTCTTCGTCTTCGTCTTCGTCGAATCGAAAAGGACGGCGGTTTATTCGTCTCCAATAATCGAGCGCGTTGTTATTTTTAGTAAAGGTCCAAGGACAAACACACACGTGCTTTGGCGGCTTTGAAGACTCTCGATTGGAAAATTTTTGCCTCCTTTTTTTTCTCTTTCTTTTTTTTTGTCGACTTTTGAGACGACAGGAACACAGGACACGTCTTCGAGATGACACAAACACGTCAAAAAAAAAAAGCGGCGCAGACGAAGAAGAAGAAGACGACGCGCGCGCGCGGAAGAAGACGCACGTCGCGAACGACGTTCGAAGGGAAGAGGCGACGTTTCGAGCGGTTGGGAAGATGTTGCACGCGACGACGACGCCGCGATGCGCGATATCGGAACCACCGAAAAGCGCGGGGGAATCGTCGTCGGCGACGCGACGGCGAATCCGACGGCGAACGAGCGACGGTTTGACGAGGAAAAAGACGAACGAAACGGAAGGAACTTTGAGTGGTGCGAAGGCGAAGGATGGTCGGAAGGAGACGAATGGGACGAAAGAGATGTCGACGAACGCGAATTTGACGCTTTGTCTGCCGGTCGCGGCGCAAACCATGGAGACGAACGCGGAGGAAGACTTGGCGAATTTGTTTGCGCCCATGGCGCCAAAATCGAAAAAGACGAAAGCGAGGAAAAAATTAGCGAGTAATGGGAATAAGGTCTCGCTGGCGGTGAAAGAGGCAATGAAAGAGGCGAAAAGAGGTGTAACGGCGTCGAGCAGCTCTTCGAAGAAACCTTCGTCGAGTTCTCATGCACAAAGTCAACCGAAAAAATCAGAGTACCAAGCGTTCGTGGACTATTACTCCATGGAGTATCAAGAGTACGAACAGATGCCAGATAAAGCGTTTGAGAAGCTGCGAAGGAAGTTGTCGTTGGAGCAAAAGCACCGTCCGATGTTGACGTACATGGTTTCCTTGGGATTTAAAGAGAAAGATTTGGAGAAGTTATTGGTACAAAGCGAAGATCAATTGTTTTCAAAACCAGTCTCCAAGATTATCTCGCGAGTGGAATACTTGAAATCAGAATTAGGTTTAGAAGGGACGAGTTTGGTGAGGATTGTGAGTAAAGATCCGCAAATTTTGCTGCAAAGAAATAGGCATTCCATCCCGAGGTGCAGATATTTAACGCATTTGGGTCTAGACACGCAAGCGTTGGCGTCGGTGCTTTCCAAGCAACCTTCGATTTTGCACTTATCCGTGCAAAACTCTCTGAAACCGAGAGTGAATTATTTTAGGCACGAGTTAGGAATTGCGTCGGAAGACTTGGTGAAAGTTATCACGAGAAACCCAGCGGTGTTGACGTTTTCAGTGGAAGACCAAATCGCTCCGAGAGTGGAGTTCTTGAAGAATTTGGGGATATCGCACGAAAACGTCGCCAAATTGATCCTTCGCCACCCGCAAACGTTGCAATATTCCTTCGATGGGATCAAAGAGCACGTCGATTTTCTCGCGAAAGATTGTAACATGAATGATGAGGAGGTCGCTAAGACGATTAGTCGTTTAAATACGTTTTTTTCGTTGTCTCTGGAAGATAACTTGCGACCGAAGTACGAGTACTTGATTGACGAGCTCGGCGGCACGAAACAAACGGCGATTTCATTTCCGGCTTATTGGTCCTTGGCGCTCGATACGCGTATCAAACCAAGACATCGGTTCATGGAAGAATACAATGCCGCACCATACCCTTTTCCTATGAAGCTTTTAGCCGAAAAGGATGAAGTTTTCGTGAAGAGAGTTCGTGGCGCTAACTTGGCTGCTTTTGAAGCCTTCAAGAAGGATAATGTCGAAAGTTATATCGCCGAAACGCGAAAGAAGAAACTTTTGCGGTCGAAAGTCGACCATTTGAGAGGAACAATCGAAGAAGGGCAATCGTGCGCTTGGCCAAACTCGGCGATGGTGCCACCGAAACGCGTCTTGAGTGAACGCGCCATGCGCTCGAGAGACTCGTTTAGAAATATGCGTTCAGGAACGCAACATCGCGGTGCGCGATAAATTAAATAGTTATAAATATAAATAGTCAGGTAGACGCGCAAGTTAGAGATAGGTAATTGTGAATTCAATCTGCTGCTAATCATTAGTTAATACACTCTTCTAATAAAACTCTAATAAATTTTGTTTACGCCGAGTCCGCCGTTGCACCGCCGCCTCCGCCGGTGGACAACTGCGCTATTCTCTGCTGTAAAATCTGAATATCTTTTTGCGTCTGATCAAATTTCTTCTCGATACCCTCTGCAGCTTTCTCCAATCGCGTTCTGTATTTGTGATAGTAATAGTAGAGAATACACATGCATACTCAGTACACGATATTCGTCGAGAAAAAAAAAGACGGAGAAAAAAAGTCAACTCTCATACCTCTCTGCGTTTATAAACTCCAATCGCTTGGTCACGTTGCTCGTTGCTTCCACCACGTCTTGCTTCGCCAACATCGGCCCGATCAGTTTATACACGTTCGCACCTGCCTCTAAAGATTTCAACTCCTCTAACACCATCTCGTTTTCCGTCGCTTGTTGCGTAAACGTTTTCCTCGCCTCGACATTCGCTTGAAGTTCTGTTTCGAGAGAATGAAAAAATTCCGTCAGTCTTCTTCTTCTTCTTCTTCTTCGCGCGCGAGGAGAGAGTGAGAGACAAAAAAAAAATCACATCTTTTTTACGTCGAAGACACGTGCCTTGTTGCAGCCGCTGGAAGCTTCCGGAGTCCGCTCGAAGCTTCTCGTGTAAGCTCTTGATGCTCGTCGCCATGATGCGTTTCGATGAACAATGAATGAATGAATGAAAAACGTTGTGATGCGCTTTTTTTTTGTGCAAAAAAGCTCCTCTTTTTTTTTTCTTTTTTTTGATCAAAAAAAAAAGGAGAAAAAAAGAGAGGAAAGAAAATACGCGAAACAACAAAAAGAGAAATCAAACAAAAAACAACGCGCAAACAACAACCATCATGTTCTACTCCGTCGACTTGCTCTCGCGGAAAGGCGCGCTCGGGAACGTTTGGGTGCGGCGATCGAGCGACGTTTTTCTTTTCCAAACGCGCGTTTCGACGTTCGCGTCGCGGTTTTTGCGCGGCGGTTTCGGTCGGAGCGCGTTTTTTTTTTTGAACTCTGCTCTCTGTGATCGTCTCGTCTCGCCAATGTGATGCATGCGCACCTTCGCTCACCGACTTGGTCGAGGACGGCCTCTCTTTTCTTCTTCGCGCATCGATGACGCAGATTTTGGCGCACCACCCGGAAAAAGCGAAACGACTGACGCGAGCGAAAGCAAGCGGGATGTCCATCAGCGAAGCGTGCGCGACGATCATGAAACCACCGAGTCCTTTGGTACGTGTGTTTTCTTTTTGTTGTGCGTGTGCGTGTGTCTCTTTGACGAAAGGCAGGAACGCGCGCGCGCACTCGCGACAGATTCGTTTCTTTCTTTCTATTCTTCTTTTGAGTTAGTAGCCTCGACGCTGACCAGAACGTGTTCTCCTTTAGGCTTTACGTCTAGCTGCGGTACTTTTAAAAGGTGTCGTTACGCTATACAATCGAAAGATTGTGTTTTTACACGACGATTGTCGAGACGTCGTGCAACGTTTGGTGAAGATCCAATCGAGGCAATCGAAGCAAAAACTCGAAGACGTCAAGTTGCTCGCGAACGAAAACGACGAAGGAAATGAGATAGACGATGCAGAGACAACGAAAAAGTCCAAGAAGAGACGTAAAATTGGAAACAGTGGTTTGAACGAAGACGATTTGCTCGAGTATGACATGAACATGCTCCTCGACAGAGACGATCCGCGCAGAGGAGCAGACGAAAACCTCGACACGATGTCGAACATGAGCGAATTTAACGCCGCACCGAGTGGTTCGAGAGCCGTATCTGGAGGCAACAACCAGTTTTATCTCCGGGACGAAGAGGTTTTGCAGTGGGCAAAAAACGCCGGCGATAGCGACAACAACGATGTTGTCGTTTCGAAGCACAAGTCCAACAAGCGTCTACAACTCGAAAAGAGCAGAAAGGCGAAGCTTGATTTGGACGACGAAGACATGATGTTTCGCTTTGGGTACGGTGGACACATCGACGACGACGACCTTTCTGGCGACGAAGAGGCGAGAGAACGCAAGCGTCAACGTGCATTATGCATGGAGAACAACAACGACGACGACGACCAAATCTTGATGCCCATCCCAGACGAAGGTTCCGAGGATGAGGATCAACAAGGGTTCGTGGCGATTCCGATGAATGATTCCGAAGAAGAGAAAGCTTTCCTTGAGCCCGCGTTTCAATCGCAAAAGGAACAAGAGCAGCGTGAGGAGCGTTTCCATTTCGGTTTACGTGAGACGAATGCGCTGGTACGTCCGAGGCAAAAACGTCCCAAAGTCGCGCGACTTGCGAACCAACGGGCTATTATCTTTGACCAGCAGACGCGCATCGAGAACAACGAGTATAAATCGTGGTTAAAGAACTGCGATGATATCCTCTGCGACCGTCCGAGAAAGGAGATTCCAATCGACGAGATGGACATTCATTTGATGAACGACGAGAAAGCGTTAGCCTCGCACTTCCGAGCAACAGCTTTTCAAACTGGAAGAGAATCTTTCTTTCGAAAAGGCAATCGATGGAAAAAGTTCGAAGCGATGTTGTATCCAAACTACAAATCGAAAGTGAACTTTGCGCCCATTCCTGGAGACGCCACCTTAGTTCCACCACCAGAAGTCAAGCAACAACGTCCAGACGGGGAGTACACCACAGAAGACGAAGACAACGCGTACAACGTTCCACCAGCTTGGGACGACGACGAAGAGGAGAACTTTCTCAAATTCAACGCCATTAAAAGAGCCGAAAATCGCACGGCGCTCGTACGCACGCCTTCTTCTGGCGGTGGCGTTTCGGCATCCTTGCGAAGCACTCGAGGTGGAAGCGTCGTCCGCACGCCTTCCTCTTTAGCGGACGCTTTGGAAGGTAAGGAACTCGAGTTCGTAGACGACCACGGACAACCGCAAGGAAACTTGCAGGAAGACATCATTCACGAGGATCGTGCAATATTCGTACATTCGTTCTCGCAAAAGTCTAACGAACCGCTCAACAAAAGTCAGCCGTTGCGGGAGACGGAAGAAGATCCTGCCGGATACTTGGATTGCTCCGGTCGCGCACGTCACGAAAGCATCCCGCGCGCCGCGAAGAACTTGCTCGTGTTCCTTTCCTCGAACACCGTGTGGAACCAGGATGATACTAACACCAGTGAAGCTGCTTTTGATGACATTTCGAAAGAAATAGAAGAAAAATCGAGCGCTTCCATTGACTTGACCGAACTCTGTGAATCCAACGCTTTGACGCGTCAAGCCGCCGCTCGGTGCTTCTACAACGTTCTCATCTTACAAAGCGAAGCATTTGTCGACGCCGACCAGAACCATGTCATCGACGAAGAAGATGATACGCGTTCTGCGCTCGACGATATCCCTTCCGTCGTTTTGCGTAAAGGCGACCGATATCGAGAAGGTCTGGCGGCTTCGCTCGCGACGTAAAAGAGAGAAAAAGAGAGAGAGAGAGAGAGAGAGAGAGAAGAAGAAGAAGAAGAAAACAAGACGACGTTTTATCTCCGACGACGATGGCGACGACGATGTTCGCGGTGGCCCTCGAGGCTCGTGCTGATGCACGAAGAAAGGGAAGGGCGTGGATCATCGTCGCGGAAAGAAACAGAGAGAGACATATTTTTTACAACACACACACACACACACACACACACTTTGCCAGACTCCATCATACGTAGTATATATGTGCAGATTTTTTAGTATTTCCCAAAACGCACCAAAAACTCTCGACTGCTCGACGCTTTTTTTTGAAAAATTCTTCTTCCAATTCAAAGAAGCACCCGACACGACGAACGATCACATCGCGCGCGTCTTCACATTCTTACGTTTCAACAACGCGCGACAACAACGAAGAAGAACAACAAGAAGCACACACGAGATGGCGGCTGAACTCACGGACGAGCAGATCACCGAATTCAAGGAAGCGTTCGCTTTGTTCGATAAAGATGGCGACGGGACCATCACGACGAAAGAGCTCGGTGCGTTAGTATTTGTCGAGAGTCATCATCGCGTGTAGAGTGGTCAACAATTCTCCCTCTCTCTCCAATCGGATTGTGGGGGGGGGTGTTGTGTGTTCGCGCTTTGGTCCTTTCTCTCTCTCTCTCTCTTTCCTTTGGTCGTCTCTCGTCTTTTCTCGTTTTCGATCGCGCTTTCGCGGTTGGTCGCGAAGAAGACGAGAGGAACGCGGCCGATGGCGCAGAGAGAGAGAGAGAGAGATCCCTCGTCGTCGTCGTCATTCTCGTTGCCCTTTTGGCTCTTTTAAACGCGATCTCGATGGCACGAAAATTGGGGACGAAAAAATGTCGAACACAACAACGCGCGTTTTAATGAACACCGGAACGAACGACTTTGACGTTCGCTTTCTTTCGCCGTTCACAAAATTTTCGCTTCTTCGAATAATCGAAGCGAACGGAAGAGAGAGACGAAAGAAGGCTTGGCGCTCGCTCGTTCGTTCGTTCGGGTGACACAATGAGTTTGTGATATTTTAAAAAATATCCTTTTGGACGGCCGACTGACCAGACAGAAAATGTAACCGATTTTGGCGTTCTTTTTTTTCTCTCGAAACTACGACAGGCACGGTGATGCGATCTCTCGGTCAAAACCCGACGGAAGCAGAGCTTCAAGACATGATCAACGAAGTCGACGCGGATGGTAACGGAACCATCGATTTCCCAGAATTTCTCAACTTGATGGCGCGTAAGATGAAAGACACGGACAGCGAAGAAGAATTGCACGAGGCGTTTAAAGTGTTTGATAAAGACGGGAATGGAACAATCAGTGCGGCGGAGTTGAGACACGTCATGACGAACTTGGGCGAAAAGTTGACGGACGAAGAAGTCGACGAGATGATTCGAGAGGCGGATGTTGATGGCGATGGTGAAGTTAACTACGAAGAGTTTGTGAAGATGATGATGGCGAAGTAAAACGAGGGAGAGTGGAATGGAAAAGCGAGCTCGCTTTATAATTTCAAACGCTCGCTTTGGACACTTTTTATACATTAATTCATTTGTTATTAGTACCACTATTATTAAAATTCATATTCTAATGCATCTATCGTGTCTATTTGCACGCGCGCTACCTTTAGCCTACGAGAAAACTCGAAAATCAACCTTTCAGCGGTTTCAAACCGAGTTTAGCGCGCAACGCGTTCGCTTCGGCTATTTCTACGTCTTGACCCTTCTCTTCCTCCCCTTCTTCTTTCTTCTTCTTCTTCTTCTTCGATTTCTTCTCTTCCTTCTCTCCATTCTCTTCCTCTTCTAAACTTCGTTTCTTACGAGTATCGCCATCGTCCCCATCTACATTGACAGTCTCCCCTGGCATCGTCATCGCTCTCCTCTTCGCCATTTCCTCATCCACAGCCTTTTCAATCACCGTTTCAAAATCCTCCCCTTCCCCAACATCTTCCTCTAACAACGACTTCCTCTCCTCCAATGCACCCGTCGCCTCCAAGGTGAACCGTTTCGCCAGCCTCGGCAACGCGATGTCGCAACAAAAATCCTTCGTCAACAACTCGTCCACGAACGCGTCTACCGTCGTCAGCTCACACCCCCCACTTTTCACGCGTCTGCGAACTTTTCTGTAATCGTTCAACAGAGGTTCTAAATATCTGTACACCTCCGCCGAGTTCCCAACCAGTCTTAAATAAAACGCCCCTAACAATCTCGCGTACTTATGGTCTTCGTTTTTAATAAACTCGACGACAATCTCTCGCTCCGGTGCGATTTGCAACATCTTTAACGTCAAGCAAAGAAACTCGGTCGCGCGATTGTTGCCACCGTAGATGCCTCCAACCTGCGTCAAATCCGCGACCGCTAAATCGACCAACGTCTCCGCCGAAACCGCGAAACACTTCTCCTTCCAAAAGGTCATCGCGTACACTTTATCGCGCGTGATTTTTTCCATCACGGTCTGCGGATTCGCACCGCGAACGGATTTCGCCAGAGGGTCCGTTTGCGTCGTCATCTTGCGACGACGACGACGACGACGAAAAAAAAAATGCGACGACGACGAGTGGGTGTGTGTGTGTGTTGGTTCACGCGCGGGTGGTGGTGTAAACCTCTCGTTTTCAAAGTCACTTTGGAAGCGAGATGATGTGTGTGTCGACGACTTCTCTTCTTCCTGTCGAGCAAAAAGGGCCCCTAAAAACCCTAAACGTTTAGGGTTTTTATACGTTAGGGTTTAGCAAAAAGAGACAAAGAGACTCCTCTTTTTTTGTCCTCCTCTCTTTCTCTCAAAAATCAAAATCGCGTCAAAAGTGTGGAACGTGCAAAACTTTGGGGAACGCGAAACGCGCGCGCTTTGTCGTCATGGTTCGGCCCGTGAGCGTGGGACGAAAGGCACGTCTCTCTCTCTCTCTCTCTCTCTCTCTCTCTTTCTCTCTCGAACGAAGAAAACGAAACGCGCGGTGTTTGAACGACGAGACACGCGCGAAGTCGCAAAGTTTTCCAAAGTTTTTCTTCTCTCTTCGAACGATTTCATTGAGAGTTTTCTCTCTTTTCCCCAAGACGACGCGTTCAAAAACTCACTCGTGTTCTTCTTCCCTCTCTCTTTCTGTTCGAATCACACAGGGCACGCCCCCGCAAAGACGGATGCCAGAGTTTGGGAGACTCGACGGTACGTGCACTCGTTTTGTATCTTCTTGCGAGTGATGATGCGTTGGTGTTCTCGAGAGCGCGTGCGTCGGGTCCAACACCGCGCGACTTTGGAAGAGAGAGAGAAAGGATTGAAAATTTTTGAATTTTCGCCCCCTTTGTGTGTCTCTCTCTCTCAATTTTTCCCCAACATTGAGTAAAATTGTTGGGGGCATCTCTCTCTCTCCTCCCTTCTTTCTTTAGCGGGGACCACTGGCTGACCGACCCCGTCTTTCTCTCTCTCTCAGGCCCACCAATTCAACAGAAACGCAGATACAAACCGGGAACCTTAGCCATTCGAGAAATCAGAAAGTATCAAAAATCGACCGATTTGTTGATTCGAAAATTACCCTTCGCCAGGCTCATTCGAGAGATCTGCAACGAGTTTACGGATCAACCGATGCGATGGACCGCGGAGGCGCTGTTAGCGTTGCAAGAATCGTCGGAGGACTTTTTAGTGCATTTGTTTGAAGATTGTAATTTGTGCGCGATTCACGCGAAGAGGGTGACGATTATGCCGAAGGATATGCAGTTGGCGAGACGCATCAGAGGACCGATATACGGCGTGTCGAGTTGGTAAAGAAAGAAAGAAAGAAAGAAATTTACCACCAGCACATGACGTTATCGCATGCGTTATTACTACTTGATTACACGCAATAATTAGTCATTTATTTTAGTAGAAAGAGAAAGAGATTAGCAGCACTACTTCGCGAAGGTTCAACAACAAGAAGTGGTCGTGATTTGTATTATAAAAGGAAAATGATTTTTGATATTTTCGTTTCATTAATTACTATATATGCTAGCGTAACAAGCCTCTAAAACTACTAATGATGTTCCACGTCGTGTAAATGCAACTCGGCAATGTGCGCGTTGTGTTGCAACTTGTGCAACAAAAAGTAAGCGTACATGTGAATGAAAAACAAGTACCCGAAAAATGCGACGCGCGCAAGCGGGTATAATCGGACGCCATCGGATAAAGTCGCTGCGGCGGCATCTAGCCCTTGCCAGGCTTTCGTGACCACTTTTCCGACCCTTCTGTTCTGTGCTAATCGCGAAAACGTTCTGGATGCTTCCATGGGCACGATGTCCGCATCTGCAGACGCAAAATTTCTCCCATTTTCGATGTCTATCGCGTTTGCTCTTCGCTTCGCCGACGAAGACGCATTCGCGGACACTTCCGCAGAATTCATAAACTCTTCCTTCGCACGTTCTAAACGCATGCTCCACGTCTGCTTCTCCCCTTGTAAACTTTCTAACTGCCGTTGTTTTTCGTATAATAACTTAGTCATTTCCTCGGATTGTTTTCGCAACGCCGTGAGTTCATTTTGATCTTCCTGCGACGGTCCGTTCGTGTTTTCCTTGTTACTAGTACCACTACTACCACTCGACGAAACGCCCACTCTAACTTTTAAATCTCTCTCCGCAATATCCGCTCTCCGTTTGGCCACATCCACTTCATTCCTCAACTTTTTCATCTCCCCAATCGCGCTCTCAAACTGCTCCTTCATCCTCTCGTACTCGCCATCGTCTTCTGCCCTCTCCGCTCTCTTCGTCTCCGCCGCCAAGGATGTTTCCAATCTAGCCACCATCTCAGATAGCCTCTCGTGATCGTTCTCCGCCGCGACCGCTCGTCGCTCAAAAGTCACCAACGCTCTCGCTCTCTCCTCGCTCGTTTGTGAAACCTTCGCCACGTCTTTGCTCAGCCGTTCCAACTGATCCTCCAAATCCGCCTCTCTCCTTGCATACTCTTCCCGTTGCGCGACAACCTCCCGAGTCGACGCCTCTGCTTGCCTTTCTGCGCGCATTTGCGCCTCCTTCGCTCCGGCTAACACGTTCGCCATCGACTCTTGTGTCAACGACCGCGCCTCGTCCTCGGCGTTGTTCTTGATTTTTTCCGTCGCGTTCAACCGTTCAATCTCCTCCTCCTTCTCCTTCAACTTCGCGTCTTTCTCTTTCAACTTTTGCTCCAGCTTTGTTTGCGACAACATCATCTTATCGGAGTTCACCATCGCTTCGTTTTGCATGTCTCGGAGTAGTCTTTGAAAATGGTCTCGTTCCGACTTCAAGTCTTGCACTTTGTTCTTATACAAGACTATCTTCTCTTTCAGTTCACGATGCTCGTCGTCGTCGTCGTCGTCGTCGTTTTCTTTTTTACTCGTTTTTGTCTTCTCCTCGGTTTTGTCTTCTTTTCCTTTTTCTTCTTCCATCTTCTGCCGTCGTTTCGACGGCGACGAGCGCGTCCTCGTCGTCGTCGTCGTCGTCGTCGTCCTTCTCCTCGCGTTCGTTTCGTCTCTCGCGCTCTTCGTCTCCGCTCTGCTGCCCTCCGCGCCTCCCAAAACCGCGTCCAGAGTCGATGGCGACCTCTTCGTCTCTTTCAATGCATTTTCAAAAGCATCATCATCATCATCATCACCGCGAGCGATGTCGTCGTCGTCCTCAAAGTCGTTCTCCGAGTCGTCCGATAACACCACTTTTGGCCGCCGCCGCCGCCTGCGCCCAACACCAAAGTCGTCCTCCTCGTCCTCGTCCTCGTGGTCGTCGTCGACTTTAACGACGCGTTCGGCGACTTTCTGCTCCACCGTTTCCACGAAACGTTCCGCTTTTTCCAGCTGCGCCTTCACGAAGTTCATGTCGTCTCTCTCTTCTCTCTTATTATGTTGTTGTGCGCTCTTTTGAGTTCTTTTCCTAAAGGTGTTTCTACACAATGGAAAAACCCTAAACAAATAGGTCGGTTTTAGGGTTTTAAAAAATGAGAAAAGAAGAGAGGCTTTGTGCTGACGCGGCGAGAGAGGCCCAAACTCTCTACATCGCAAATCGGTTTGGTTTTCTACGAAGAGCTTTGTTCGTGTGTAATCTTGTCCCCTTGCTTTTGTGACGTCACAAAAAGACCACCGCGCCCCGTCTTTTCCTCTTCCTGCTGCCAGAGAGAGAGAGAGAGAGAGAGAGAGAGTGTGTGTGTGTGTGTGTGTGTGTGTGTGTGTGTGCGCGCGAGCGAGAGAAAAAGAGAGAAAAAGAGAGCGCGCGTTCGAAA
>MDSZ01120426.1_pt1 | contig 24812 bp, 26 predicted proteins | sample 811201 | NCBI WGS metagenome assembly MDSZ01 (sample SAMN05326647, study PRJNA326480) | marine metagenome | isolation source: seawater | place: Indian Ocean: North | collected 2010
CGTTGATAGGCTGGATGTGGAAGCGCAGTAATGCGTGCAGCTGACCAGTACTAATAGCTCAATTGGCTTGATTTATGCACTGAAAAAAATTTTATAATAGAATTTATATTGTTAATTATTATAGCTAAAATACTTCAGATATACTGATTTTTAGTTAAAAGCTAACCTAAATAACACTCTGATTTGTATATTATTTGTTATTACAAATTAGACCGTCTTAAAAAAATATTTTAATATTTAATTTATGATAAACTTAGAACAGTTTAATTCTATTAAAAAAATTTTATGAAAAAAATAAGATTTTTAAATCTTGCTGTCTCTAATTTAAGTGAAAAAAAAAAATTAATTAAGCTTTTCTCTAACTCTTTAAATAATGGTATATTTGTATTAGGTAAAAATGTACTAAATTTTGAAAAAAAAATTGCTAGAAAATTAAAAAGAAAATATGCAGTTGGAGTAAGTTCTGGGACAAATGCAGTTTATCTTAGTTTAAAATCTCTTGGAATAAAACAAGGAGATGAAATTCTAGTTCCATGTATGTCTTGGTATTCATCTTTTACAGCAATAGTTATGGCGGGTGGAATACCCATTGGCATTGATATTAATGATAACTTGTTAATGAATTTAGATAATATTAAAAAAAATATTACAAAAAAAACTAAAGCAATATTATATGTACATTTTACAGGACTTACACAGGATTTAACTGAATTAAAAAAAATTTGTAAACAGAAAAAATTGTTTTTAATTGAAGATTGCGCACAATCATTTTGTGGAAAAATTAAAAACCAATTTGCTGGTTCTTTTTCAGACGTTTCAGCCTTTAGTACTAACCCAATGAAAATCTATGCAGGTCTTGGTGACTCAGGGTTTATAACCACAAATAGTCTTAAGATTTATAAAAAGTTATTAATTTTGAGATATGCAGGTATTGATATGAAAAAAGATGAATGTATTTACCCAGACTTAAATAATAAAATAGATACATTACAAGCAAATATCTTGGATTATAGACTTTCTACAGTTTCAAAAATAATTAAAAAAAGAATTTCAAATGCCAATTATTATGAAAAAAATTTATTAAATGTTAAAAAACCAATTTTTTCAAAAAAAGGAAATCATGTTTACTACACCTATCAAATTATCTGTGAAAAAAGAGATGAACTTAAAAAATTTTTAGAAAAAAATGGAATAGAAACAAAAATACAGCAAAATAAATTAATATATGATCATTATGGGCTGAAAAATTTTAACAAATATTCTTCAAAGTTTCCTAATGGGGATGTTTTAAAAAAAAAAATACTTTGTCTTCCTATACACGAAAAATTAACTTTATCTGATTTGAAGTTCATTACAAATAAAGTAAACGAGTTTTGTAATTAACTTGGAATTTTAAAAAGTTTTTTATTAAATGGACCATTCATTAATTCTTGAATAACCCCTTTATTTGATAAACAAATAATATCGTAAACTGTTTTTGCATTAATAAATAACATTTCATTAGGGTTACTAAGATATATTTTTTTAAAGCTTTTTTTTTTATAGATTTTTATTAAAAATTTTCCTTCAATTAGTCTAAAAAATGTATTTTTTTTTTCAAAATAATGTGGTTCGACATAAGAGTTTTTTTTAAAAACTATTACCATTTCTTGAATTTTTGAGTTAAAGTTTTTGTGAAGATTTTGTCTGCTTCTTCCAATTTTATTGTCAGAATTTTTTTTAAGTTTTGTTATAATTTTTTTGTCTACACAGAATATATCTTTATTATTATTGAAATAAGTTTTATTCATTAATTTTTTTTACTGAGTTTTTTTTATATGGACCATCTAGTACTTCTAGAGCAATAGAATAATTACTTAATGGGATAATCTTATGAAACATATTTTTATTTAATTTGTAAATAAGGTTTTTTTTTTCAAGAATAATACTTTTTTTAATTTTTTTGTTTTTTTTATAAAAAATTATTTTAAATTTCCCTTTTATTACTGAGAAAGACTCAGTTTTGTTTATTGAATAATGTGGTGGATATATAAAATTTTTTTTATAAAACATAAGCATTACTTGAAGAACATCTTTATTTGATTTGTGAAAATTTATTCTGTAGAAATTATCTTTTGATGAGATAAATTTTTTTAAGTGTTTGTTTAAAAAATTTTTGTTATAAAAATTTACACTCTTAGTATCTTCAACTTTGGCCATATTTTAATTATATAGAAATTATGATCTAATTTTTTCAAATTTGAAAATATATTATCAAAATATAATGGTGCTAACACAATTACTAGATCGGGTTTAAATTTTTCTATAATTTTTTTATTTGTAGTCAGAATATTAGTTCCAGGGCTATAAAGTTTCTGTCGATATGGATCATCGTCTATTAAGAAATTGATTTTTTTCTCCAAATTGTATTGTGTAATAAAAGTCGTTGCACCAATCGATGTTCCATAACCCACTATTTTTTTTAAATTATTTTTTTTTATAAAGGAAAGTATTTTTTTTGAATTATTATTTATGAATTGTTTTATATTTTTTGCATGAATATTTGTATTAAAAAATTTATTTTCTATATTTAAAAATTTCTTAATTGTTTTATCAACTTTATAATCACCGATATGAGATAAATATGTTCTTATAGAGCCCCCTTTAGCATCTATGTGGAAAGCTTTTATTACCTCAAGACCATGTCTTTTTGCTAGTTTATCAATTGTTGTTACAGTAAAAAAATTTAAATGCTCATGATTAAAGTTTTCTAATAAATTTTTGTTATAAACATCAATCGTATAAAATGTTTGTATTGAATAAATTCCTTTTCTTGAGAGAATGGATTTTACATTAAATAATATTTCATTTATATTATGAACATTTGATAGAGAGTGATTATTTAATATAATTTTAGCTTTTTTTTTAAATTTATTTTGTATTTTATTACACACTTCCTCATTAAAAAAAGTATTATAAGTCAAAATCTTATTTTTATTTGCTTGAACAGCAAGATTTTTAGCTGGTTCGATTCCTGCAATATTTTTGTATCCCTTTGATTTAAAGAAATTTAAAAATGCACCGTCGTTACTCCCAATATCAATTATTAAATCGTCTTTTTTAATATAATTTCTAAGGTCGTTAGCATATTTAAGATATTGACCTGCCAGGTTTTTATTTATTGCAGCAGGTCTAGATAGATAATTTGAGTAAATTTTAACTCTATCAGGTATTGTGCTTGTTTGAAGGTGATTACATTTTTTGCATTTTAAAATGTTTATCTCTAAAAGCTGGTTATATTGATTTTTTTTCTTTGAGTATTTATCACCCAATGCCATTTTTTTTAGTGTATGAAAAATTTTAATCTTTTTAGAATTACAAACCCGACAATTTTTTAATTTTATATTCACAATTAACTGATACTTATATATTGTTTTAGTTAATGTCATCAAATAAAAAAATAAAAATAGGCTGGATTGGATCTGGATTTGTGGGTCAAGTTGCCCATCTTAATTTGTATGAGGACATTGGTAATGCTGAGATAGTTTCCCTTTCAGAGTTGAGACAATCACTAGGTAAAAAAGTTACAAAAAAAAATTTTATTCCAAATTTTTATAAAGATTATAAAGATATGTTGAAAAATGAAGTTCTAGATGGTGTTGTTCTAATAGTTCATAGAAATCATACAGCTCATTTTGCCGAAGACATTCTCAAAAAAAAATTTAATTTATTTACAGAAAAACCCCAAGCTCCAACTTATGATATTGCCAAAAAACTAGTTTCAATTGCTAAAAAAAATAAACTAAAATACGCATCGGGTCTAATGAGAAGGCATGATGACGGTATAAAATATAGTAAAATAGTATTTAAAAATTTAATAAAAAATAAAAAACTTGGAAATTTGATTGGAGCAGAATTTTATTGCTTTGCAGGAGGTGATTATTGTGACATAGGAAATTATCAAAAAACTAGGGAAGTTAGACCAACTCACGAACTTTGTGAGAGATATCCAAATTGGCTAAATAAATCTGATGGAAAAAAATATGAAGAATTTTTAAACGTCTATATTCACGATATAGATTTAATTAATTACTTTTTTGGAAAAAAAATTAAAGTAACTAATGTAAATTACTCCTCTGATAAAATGAGTTTTATAAATATGATGGCTAATGATATTCCAATTTCATTTAAATTTAGAAAGCTTAATTCTGACCACTGGGCTGAAGGTTATTCGTTAATATTTGAAAAAGGAATAGTGGATGTTGAATTAAAACCAGCTTTTTTAAAAAATACATCTTCAAGTGTTAATATCAAAAAGCTTGGAAAAGGAGGCTTAATTAACGATAATTTTTTTGAAAATTTATCATTTGATTGGTCGTTTAAAAACCAACATTTAGACTTTATAAAATCATTATCAGAAAAGAAATATAAACCAATTTCCTCTTGTTCTGATACTTTAAACTCGTTTAAAATTGTAGATCAAATTTTTAAAAAAATTTAATATGAAAATAATAAATCAAGAAGAAAAGATAAAAAAAAAAATTTCGCAATTAAAAAAAAAAAACTATAAAATTGTGATGTGCCATGGAGTTTTTGATGTAATGCATTATGGTCATATCCTACATTTTGAAGAGGCAAAAAAAATGGGGGATAAATTAATTATTTCTGTCACTACAAATAAATTTGTAAAAAAAGGATTTAATAGACCTTTTTTTGATCTAAGTGTAAGGATGTCAACTATTGCAGCATTAGATATTGTAGATTATGTAGTTCCAAGTGACTACGAGACTTCAATTAAAAATATTAAATTACTCAAACCAGATATATATTGTAAAGGACCAGACTATTCTAATAAGAAAGATTTGACAGGTAATTTAGACAAAGAGCTTGAAGTTTTAAAAAAAAATAAAGGTAAATTAAGATTTACAAATACAAGACAGTATAGTTCCTCATCAATAATAAACAACATAACTACAAATTTAAATGAAAGTCAAAAAAGTTTCATAGGAAAAATTAAAAGTAAGTATTCATTTGGTGAGCTAGAAAAATTTTTAAATAAAACAAAGAAACTTAAAGTTAATATAGTAGGAGAACCCATTTTGGATCAGTACACTATGTGTGAACCAATAGGAATATCATCAAAAGATCCTTTCTTAGCTTTTAAGCACATAAAAAAAAATAAATTTGCAGGAGGATCTTTAGCTATAGCTAATAATATTTCTAATTATTTAGACAAAGTAGAAGTGTTAGCAATGACCTCAAAAAAAAATAATTTCTTAAGTGATATCAAAAAAAAAATAGAAAAAAATATAAAAATTAGTGCTCTTAAAGACTCAAATTATACAGATGTAATAAAAAATAGATACGTAGATAATAATTCTAAAGTAAAATTAATGGGTATTTATGAATTAGGACTTAAACCTATCGAAAAGATTAATGAAGATAAGATAAAAAAATATATTAACAAAAATAAAAAAAATAACTTTATTATTGTTGACTATGGACATGGTTTTATTAGTGAAAATATTGCAAAATTTATCTCAAGATCAAAGATAAAATATATTTTAAATGCTCAACTAAATTCATCAAATAGAGGCTATCATAGTCTTTTAAAATTTTCAAATGCTGAAGTGATTATAATTAATGAAAGCGAACTTAGGTACGAAATGAGAGATCAAAATTCAAACCTTAATTTATTAATAAATAATTTAAGAAATAAAATTAAAGCAAAAAGTATAATTGTAACTAGAGGGGAATCTGGAGCAATTCTTTCACCAAAAAAAAACAAATATATTAATTGTCCTGCGTTTGCGACAAAAGTTGTCGATAAGGTTGGTTCAGGAGATGCTTTATTAGGAATATTTTCAATATGTAAGTTTGCAAATTTACCAGATGACGTTTCGATTTTTTTTTCATCATTAAGCGCAGCACATCAGATTGAAATTATAAATAATGAAAAATTTATTAAAAAAAATGAACTTTTAAAAAATATTTATCATCTTTTAAAATGATAAAATGCTAGATTAAAAAGATGAATGACAATAGAAATATAAACTTAGTCACCTTAATTATCAAAAATCTAGGTTGATAAATAATGAAAGTAAATTTTACAAACTTTCCCCAGGAATTTAAGCTTTTAAAAAAAGAGTTAGTAAAAAAATTTATAAATTTAGGAAATAAAGGTGAGTATATACTAGGTGGTGAGCTTGAAAAGTTTGAAAAAAACATTGAAAAATTTCTTGATGTCAAACATGCTATAGGTGTTGGAAATTGGACTGAGGGAACAATAATGCTTTTAAAAGCTTTAGACTTAAAAAAAAATGATGAAATCATTACAGTTTCTAATTCTTTTATTGCAACTTGCGGTGCAATTGCTTTTGGTGGGTGCAAGCCAATCCTTGTTGATATTAAGAGTGATCTTAATATAGATCCAAATATTATAGAAAAAAAAATTTCCAAAAAAACAAAAGCTATTATGCCAGTTCACCTTTCTGGAATTCCATCAAATTTGAAAAAATTAAAAAGATTGTGTAAAAAATACAATTTAATTTTAATTGAAGATGCCGCCCATGCATTTGGAATAAAATACTATAATCGATATTTAGGAACAATTGGCGATGTAGGTGTTTTCAGCTTGCATCCAAGAAAAAGTTTTCATGTTTTAGGTGATGGTGGTCTTATTGTTACTAATAATACTAATATTTATAAAAAGATTAAGCTTATGAGAAATCATGGTTTAAAAAATAGAGATATGAGTGAGATTTGGGGTACCAACAGTAGATTAGATAATTTACAAGCAGGATTTGGCAACATAATGCTAAAAAAAATAAATAAATGGAACAAAAACCAATTAAATATAGCAAAATACTATAGTAAAAATCTTAAAAATTTGGTTGAGGTACCTGAGTATAATTTAAAAATTTCAAATCCATCATTTCATCAATATATTATTAAAGTCAAACATAGAGATAAGCTTAAAGTTTATCTAAAAAAAAATAAGATAGATACTGCAATTCATTACCCTATACCAATACATCAACAAAAAGCATTTAAAAATCAGTATGGAAAAATAAACTTACCAGTTACTGAATTTTATAGTAATAAGATTTTAAGTCTTCCAATTAATCCTTATTTAAAAAAAAAGGAAATTGATTTTGTAATTAAAAAAATTAAACAATTTTATCATCAATTAGTAAATGAAAAATAAAATATTAAAATCAAAAAAAATAAAATTAGATAAAAAATCTATTTATCTGAGAAAATTAATTCTTCAATGCTTAAAAAGTGAAAAAAGAGGCCATGTAGGATCATCAATGTCTTTGGTTGAAATAATTAGAGTTCTTTATAAAAAATTTATAAAAAAAGATAAATCCAAGTTTATATTGAGCAAGGGGCATGGTTGTCTTGCATTATATGCTGTGTTATTTGACAAAGGGTTCATCAAAAGAAAAGAGTTACTTTCAATTGGAAAATTTAATTCAAATTTAGGAGGACATCCTGAATTTGATAAAGTTAAAGGAGTTGAGGTATCTACAGGAGCTCTAGGTCATGGTTTTCCGATAGCAGCTGGTATGGCTATAGCAGGAAAAATAAAAAAGATAAGAAACATTATTTTGTATTATGTGGAGACGGTGAAATTAATGAAGGATCAATTTGGGAAGCTTTACTATCAGCATCTAAGCATAAACTTAATAATTTAACCTTATTAATTGATTATAATAAACTTCAGTCATATGGAAAAACTAGTGAGATTTTAAATCTTGAACCTTTAACTGAAAAGTTTAAGAGTTTTAATTTTAAAACATTTAATATAAACGGCCACGATATAGAGGAAATTGAGTCAACTCTAAACAAAGCTTTAAAAACTAAAAATAAACCGTCAGTAGTTATTTGTCATACAATTAAAGGAAAAGGAATTGATTTAGCTGAAGGAAATTCTAATTGGCACCATCGATCTTTTTTAGGAGATGAAGATTTATTAAAAATAGAAAGATCATTGGGAAATTAATGAGAAAAACTTGTTTAGATATGGTTTATGAATTAGCAAAAAAAAATAAAAAAATTATTTTTGTAGGATCGGATCTTGGTGCTGGAGTATTAGATAAGTTTAAAAAAAACATTCCCCATAGATTTTTCATGGAGGGAATATCAGAACAATATATAACAGGAATGGTTTCAGGTTTAGCAATGGAGGGATTTGTTCCTTATTTTAATACAATTGCAACTTTTCTGACGAGAAGAAATTTTGAACAAAATATAATTGATTTGGGACTTCATAAATTACCAGTAAGGCTAATTGGAAATGGTGGAGGATTGGTTTATGCGCCTTTAGGGCCAACACATCAGGCAATTGAAGATATAGCTATAATGAGAGCAATACCAAACATGATGGTTCTTGCTCCATGTGACGCTTATGAAATGAAAAAGATTATGCCACAGACAGTAAGAGTTAAAGGACCAATATATATAAGATTAGCACGTGGTGGCGACAAAGTGGTTACTAAAAAAATTAAAAATATTAAAATTGGGAAATCAATATTATTTGGGAATCCTGAAGATATTTTATTTGTTACAACTGGAATTACCACTCAAGAATGCTTGCAAGTAAGAGAAATTTTAGAAGAAAAAAATATCAAAGCTGGAGTTTTACATAATTGTACAATCAAACCTTTTGATAAAAATTCTTTAGTCAGAGTTAGCAAAAAAACTAAATTAATATTTACTGTAGAAGAACATCTTGTTTCTGGGGGTTTGGGTAGTTTAGTTCTAGAAACATTAAATGAATCAAATTCTGAATCAATTAAAAAAATTTATAGAATTGGAATTAATAATAATTTCGTAAAAAAATATGGAACTCAAAAAGATTTGTTAAATTATTGTGGAATTAGTGCTAAAAAAATACTTCCAATTGTTATTAAAAAATTCAATGAAAAAAAATATTAGAATTTTTACCTCACTTCACAAGTCAACTAAAAGAAACTATTTAAAGAGAATGACCGACAATAAAGTTTATTTTATGAAGTTAGCGAAAAAATATTCAAAAGATTATTGGGACGGAAGTAGAAAATCTGGATATGGAGGGTTTAAATATATTCCAAATTATTTAAAACCATTAGCAAGAAAAATTATTAAAACATATAATCTAAATAATAATTCTAAAATATTGGATATAGGTTGTGGTAAAGGTTTTTTATTATATGAAATAAAAAAAATTTTACCAAATATTTCAATTTGTGGTTTTGATATATCTAAATATGCAATCAAAAATTCTCCAAAAAATTTGAGAAAAAATTTAAAAGTAGCTGATGCGAGAAAAAAATTTAGTTATAAAAGTAAAAAATTTGATTTAGCTATTTCATTAGGCTGCATTCATAATCTAAAAATTTTCGATATAAAAAATTTTTTATCTGAGATAACAAGAGTAAGTAATCAGCAATATATAATGACAGAAAGTTATAGAAATGAGAAAGAATTATTCAACTTACAATGTTGGGCTCTAACCTGTGAAACATTTTTAAGTCCAGATGAATGGGTTTGGATTTTTAAAGAATTTAAATACAGCGGTGATTATGAGCTTATTTTTTTTGAATAAAAATTCTCAATATTTTTTATAATAAATCTTATTTGATTTTTGGTAACAAATTCATGAATTGGAAGTGATATTGTTTCATTGCAAAGTTTTTCTGCAAAAGGAAAATCTCCTTTTTTATAATTTCCCATTTTTTGGCTTGGTAATTGTAAATGCATTGGAATTGGATAGTGTTTTTTGGCATCAATACCTTTTTTTTGAAGAAATTTTATTAGACCATCTCTATTTTTAACACTTATGCAATATAGGTGAAAAACTTCATATAAATTTTTAATTCTTTTTGGTATTTTTATTTCTTTTATTCCGGCTAAACCATCATCTATAAGCTTAGCGTTTAATCTTCTTTTTTTAGTTATATCTTTAAGTTTTATAAGTAAATGATTTGCTACAACTGCTTGAATTGTATCTAAGCGAGAATTGATTCCAAAAATTTTAATTTGATTTCTATTTATTAAACCATGATTTCTCAAAAGTCTTAATTTGGATGCAATTTTATTATTTTTAGTTACTATCATCCCGCCATCACCCCATACATTTAAATTCTTTAATGGATGCAAACTAAAACAGCCAATATGACCAAAATTTCCAGCAAATTGATTTTCACTTTTTGCAAGAGCTGCATGACATGCGTCTTCAACAATAAAAAGATTATATTTCTTAGCAATTTTTTTAATTTTTTTCATATTGCATATTCTTCCAGCCCAATGAACAACTAGTATCGCTTTAGTTTTTTTTGTTATTTTTTTTTCAATTAAATCTGCATTAATATTAAAATCTTCCTGGGCATCAACAAAAACAGGTTTGCAGTCAGCCTGCACAATAGCATTTACTGTTGCATAAAAAGTATATGGGGTAGTTATAACCTCATCGCCTCTAGACAAACCGAGACATTTTAGAGACATATAAATTGCATCAGTACCACTTCCTACAGCAACACAATTTTTAGCATTAATTAATTTTTTAAAATTATTTTCAAACTTATTTACTTCAAGACCTAAAGTAAAATCATTAAATTTAATGACTTTTTCAATTTTTTTAAAAATTTTAGGATAGTCTTTAAATTGATTGCTTAAATAGTTGTGTTTTATTTTAAATTTTTTATCCTTATTATACTGATCAGTTAGAAAGTTTTTCATTAAGGTTTATGTTTATAATATGTTTTTGAATTAACTAACTTTTTTTTATTTAATATTTGCCAAGCTATGACTTTATCAAGACCTTTGTCTAAACTAATTTTATTTTTCCAACTTAAATGTTTTTTTGCTTTTGTGTTATCCATCAAATATTTTTGATCTTTCCCAAATCTATCTTTTTCAACGTAAATAACATCTGAAAATTTTTTATTCATTTTCAAACATATTTTTTTAATTAAGTTTTTGATAGTGATAATTTCATTTGATGAAATATTATAAATTTCTCCAATATTGGATTTAAAAATTGCTTTGTAAATAGCTTCACAAAAATCATCAATATATATAAATGATCTAGATGAATTGCCGTTTCCATGAAGAGGCAATTTTTCTTCTTTAATTATCGATGCAATAGTTTTAGGTATAATTCTGTACATTGGTTGAGTTTCACCATAAAAATTAGAAAATCTTAAAATAACATATGGAAATCTATTTTTTTTAAAAGATAGTTTAAGATACTGGTCAATAGTAGAATGAGTAAGAGCATAGGGTGTTGATGGATTAAAATTAAAATTTTCTTTAATTTTATATTTTGAGGTACCATAAACTTCGGGCGTTGAAATTCTAATATATTTTTTTAAAAATTTTTTTTTACTTAAAATATCAATAAGTTTTACTTTATTATAAACATTAGTTTTAAACCAATGGTCTGCATTATCCCAACTTTCAGCAACCATACCTTGACCTAAAAAATCAATGATTAATCTAAATTTATTTTTATTTATAATTTTTTCAATTTTTATTATATCTTTATTAAGATCTGCTCTTATAAATCTAAAATTTTTAATTTTTTTATTTTTTTTATATTTAATATTGTTTTCTTTAGATCTACTTATTCCAAAAACATGAAAATTTTTTTTTAAAAGATAGTCAACCAAACATGAGCCTGCAAATGAATTACTTCCAAGAATAAGTATTTTTATCATTATAGCTTAATTTTATTTATAAAATTTATTGAGTAAGCATTTTTATTATTTTTAATTTTACCATTTTTAAAATTTTCTATAAAATTATAAATTCCCCAATTTAAACCTATCTTAAAATTAAATCCATTAGACAATAATTTCTCATTACTAAGTCTATATGATCTAGGATCGTTAGATTTTTGATAAATTATTTTACAGTCGTTAATTATATTTTTAATTTCATAAGCAGTGTTTTTGGCACTTAAATTTCCAACAGAAGCATTATAAGCACCAGATGGTAAATTTTTTTTCAACATAAAAAGGTATACATTAACCATATCCTGAATATGAATATAGGGTCTTATTTGATTTCCACCAAAAACTGTAATCTTTTTCTTAGTTAATGCGTTATAAGTTAAAATATTTATCATTAAATCTAATCTCATCCTTGGTGAGTAGCCGTATACAGTTCCAGGTCTTATTAAATAATATTTAAAATATTTTTTATAACTTTCTATTACTCTTTCAGCTATCATTTTGGTTTTATTATAGTCACTTATTGGAAGTAATGTTAAATCTTCGTGCACCTTTTTTTCTTTTTTGATACCGTAAACGCTGCCAGATGAAGCAAATATAAATTTATTTATATTGTTTATTTTTGAAAGTTCACACAACTTCATGGTACCAAGGCATGAAATTTCCCAAGTTAATTTTGGGTCAAGATTTGATGCTGGATCATTCGCAACAGATGCTAAATGAATTACTGTTTTAATATTTTTAAAATCTTTATCGTTACAATTTAAAATATCTTTTTTTATAATTTCTAAATTTTTGTTTTTTTTTAAATAGTTACCAAACCAAAAAGTATCTATTACTCTTACTTTTTTATTTAACTTTAATAATTCATTTACGAGAAGCGTTCCAATATATCCACCTCCCCCAGTAACTAATATACTCATAATTTTGTTGTAATTTAATTTAAAGAGTTTTAACAGTAAAAAATAAATGTTTAAATATAATTTCGACAATTACAAACATCAAATATTATCAAAAAAATTTGAAAGAGATGGATATGTTATTTTTGATTTAGGAAAAAGAAAAGTAAAATTAAATTTTATCAAAAAAAATATTGAATCAATTACTAGATCATTACTTAAAAAAGAAAAAATAATTATTAAATATAAAGAAAATAATATTTTCAATAATTTACATAAATATTTGCCAAAAAATAAATTGAATCTATTCAGAATGAAAATTTACAATATTTTAAATAGTAAAAAATGGTTTTTAAAAAATTATTTTGAAATAGCCAAGGATGAACTTGAGCTAATCTGTGGTAATGAGTTGGCAATGCAAAGAAAAGTTAATTTAAGTATTCAATTTCCTAAAGATGATAGTTCATTACTACCCGTACATTCAGATGTTTGGTCCGGATGTTCTCCGTTTGAAGTTGTTTTATGGATACCACTAGAAAATGTTTATAAAACTAAATCGATGTTTATTTTGAAGAAAAGCGATAATGATTATTATTATGAGAATTTTAAAAAATATAATGATACAGACAAATTACAAAAAAAAATAGATAAAAAAATTAAATGGTTAAAAATAAATTATGGGCAGGGATTAATATTTACCCATCAATTAATGCATGGAAATAAAATTAATAAGACAAAAGAAACTAGGTGGAGTTTTAATTGTAGATTTAAATCTTTAATGTCGCCATATGATAAAAAAGATATTGCAGAGACTTTTTTACCAATCATTTTGCGACCAGCAACAAAATATGGTTTAGAGTATGAGGATCCAAAAACAAAAAAATAAAGGTTATAGAGGATATATATTTTCAAGAGAAATAAATGGAAATTTTATACCTCAGAGAGTTCAAAATCTTGTGATTAAAGATTTTACATCTAGAAAGAATATTTTTTTCAAACTAAGTGCAACAGAGTATAAAATGAAAAATTCATATTATATTTTAAAATCTTTATTAAAAGATATCTCAAATTTAGATGGTGTAGTATTTTATTCTTATGAAATGCTGCCAGAAAATAAAAGTTTAAGGTTATCAATTCTTCAAACATTGATTAATAATAAAAAAAAAATTTTTTTTGCATTAGAGGAGTTAAAGATCCTCAATAAACAAGATCTTAAAATAATAGAAAATTTGATTTCTATAAAAAAAAAATCAGCAATTAAAAACTGAAATTATACCAAACTAAGAAACAACATAAAAATTTAATGTTTTTATTTTATTTTTTCATTTGTAATATCTTTACATTTATTGTTTAAATTATTTTTAAATTATGAAACATATCAATAATTATTTAAATAAAATTAAAAAGGGGATTGAAAATCTTGATATAAATAAATTGAAAAAAATTGAAGATAAAATTTTTACTAAGATAAAAGAAAATAAAAAAATTTTTGTTTGTGGAAATGGTGGTTCTGCTTCAATAGCTAATCATTTTTTATGTGATTTTAACAAAGGTATCAAATCTAGCTCAAAACTTAAACTAAAACCAAAAATAATTTCACTATCTGATAACATTGAATTGGTTACAGCAATCTCTAACGATTTTTCATTTGATAAAATTTTTAGTTTTCAGTTAGATAACTACTATTCAAAAGGAGATATTGTTATTTTATTAAGTTGTTCTGGTAATTCTAAAAATATAATTAATACGTTAAATTATTGTAAAAAAAAAAATATTTATACAATAACACTTACAGGTTTTGCTAATAAATATATTCAAAAAAAAACAAACATTAATTATAATCTAGGAATAAAAAATTATGGTATCTCAGAGGATTTTTTTCAAATAATAATGCATATGATAAGCCAAAATATCAGACTAAAGTTTATCAAAAATAAAAAAAACTTAATTTTGTAATTAAAGAATATTAACAATAAATTTTTTTATTAATTTATTAACAATAGTATTGTTTTTATTTCCTCATATTTTTTAAAAAATTAAATTAATTTTTTATTTTTTAATAAAAAAGAGTTACAAATATTAATTTTTAATTTATCTCTTATTATTTTAGCAGCTTTTTGATCTTTTAATGATGACCAAAATCTGTTGTGCAGTTCTGTATTATAAATCTTTGTATCTTTTTTTTTGTAATTAAGAAACATTTCATGAGTTGCTAAATTAATTTCAGTTTGAGTATTGTTTATTACTCTCAATCCCCTTTTTTTAAAAAAATTTTTTTCATGTATATCGTATTTTAGACTTTCAATTTCATGAAATTTAAGAAATCTTTTTTCTTTTATTAAAAATAATTTTTTTGGAATAAAAAGTGAACCAGGAGCGCACCAATACATTTCTCTAAGATAAAAAGGAATATGATTTACAAATAAAGTTTTCTTTCTCAGCAAAGATGCTATATTTGACAATCCTGTTGCAGATGTTACAAGAAATTGACAATTTTTAATTAAGAATACATCATTTTCATCATTACTATTTTCGTTTGAATAATCGTAGAATGTTTTATTTTTTATTTTAAATTTTTCAGCTGTCACTCTTCCAACTCTAATAACTTGTATTTTTTTTTTTGTTATAAAATTTATTGCTTTGGAATAATCACTAAATTTGTAATCTCTATAATCATGATTATTTATATCTCCACCACCTCCTATTGACTTTAAATATGCATCGTCTCTATTATGAAAACAAATAAATGGTTTATTTTGATTAAAATTTCCTAATATGTTTATTTTATTTATTTTTTTAATTTTTATATTCTTTCCTTTAGTCATAGCTAAGCTATAATTTGGATCTAATTCATTCGATTTAATTAACATTTTACTATTTGGAAAAAAATTTTTTAAAAAAAAATCACCTAGTAATCCTATTTTAGAAAAATAGATTCTTTTTGAATTTTTCCATGAATTATAAATTAAATAATTGGCTATTATTTTTTGTGTTCCAAAAATTGCAATTTCATTTTTTTTTCTTGAACTTAAATAGCAATCCATATTGTAGGATAAATGACCAATCCGAGATGTATAAATAACACCAAATCTAATATTAAAAAAAATATTTATTATTGAAAAAAACAATATTATTAAAGCACCTAGTATTGTAGCACTTATAAACTTTAGATATTTTATAAAAATATTCATATTAAATAATTTGTTCCTTTTACAATAATGTAGAAAAAAGCAAAAATTTTTAATATATTTTATCGTATATTTATAATTTATTAGTTTATCTAGCAGTGATCATATCAATTAAATTTTTAAAAAACATTCAAAATCTATTTTAAGTTGAGTAAAATCTTTCCTAATTCAGCTTTAGTTATTTTAGATAATAAGATTCTATTACCTCATACCTTAAATTATTTACAAAAGTTTAATTTTAAAAATCTTACGTTAATTAAAAAAAAAAGTTTGAAACTAAATTATAATTTATTGAGAAAATATAATTTTAATTTTAAAATTAAAAACTATTCAACTCAAGAATTTTCTTATAATTTATTAAAAAGAAATTTTTTTTTAGATTTTACTGGTGAAACGTTTTTAATAATAAAAACTTCGAAATTTATTAATCTAAATTTATTTACTTTACATAATATATTTATTAATAATATAAAAAAACTTATAATTACAATTCCAAAAAAAATAAACAAACTTACTAATTCAGAAATTTTTTTTGTTAAAAAAAATTTTTTTTTTTCTTATGATTTTTCATTTCAAAAAATTTTAAAAAATTCCTCGTATAAAATTAATTATACAGACTGTGAGTATATTGACGTAAAAAAAATGTATAATAAAAAAAAAATAGATAAATTTTTTTCAAAGATTTACTCAAAGGCAATTATTTTAGATCGAGACGGAGTAATAAATATTAATAAAGGTTACGTAGGATTTAAAAAAGATTTTAAATTTCAAGAGGGGGCGGTTGACGCTATAAAATATCTTAATAAGAATAATTTCAATTTATTCGTTGTTTCAAATCAATCAGGTATTGCAAGAGGTTATTTTTCAGATGAGGATGTTAAAAAACTTCATGAATATTTAAAAGATTTATTAACCAAAAACCAATGTTATATAAATAAAATTTATTATAGCCCGTATCATAAAGATGGAATTATAAAAAAATATAAAAAAAATTCTTCTTGTAGAAAACCAGGTATAAAACTATTCAAAGTTTTATGTAAAGAATGGATCATTACAAATAAAAAAAATATTATTATGATTGGCGATCAGAACAGTGATATAGAATTTGCTAAAAGAGCAAAAATAAAATCTGCTTTATTTAAAGGTGGAAATTTATTAAAGTTTATTAAAAATTTAAGAGCTACTAAAAAATTTTAAAATTTAATGAAGAAACTTGAAAAATATATCGAACGACCAAAAAGTGTCATCACAGGATCGGTTCTAGAAGAAATTCATAGTCTTAAAGATTTTCCTTTATTTTTTGGCTGCGTAGATACTCCACAAGAAGATGATTTAGTTGCTGATATGAATTGGGGTATTGATCCTAGCTCAGGAGCAATTCAATTAACAAGGTTAATTCCATTAGATATTCTTTATCAAGAACAACATGTGGATGGAACGGGACCTACTTGGGAAAAATATTATGAAGATTTTTCAAATTACATAACAAAATTTAATTCAAAAAAAATTTTAGAAATAGGGGGTGGATCTGGAAACCTGGCACAAAAATCAACCAAACTTAATACTAAACTCACTTGGACAATTGTCGAACCTAACCCAACTATTGATGAGTCAGATCAAATCAAGATTATTCCTAAATTCTTTGACTCAAAGATAAATGTTAAAGATGAGATAGACACGATTGTTTTTTCACAAGTCATGGAACATGTTTACGATCCAAAAGGTTTTGTAAAAAATATATTTGATTATTTACCATCTAATGGCAAAGTCATCTTTGCGTATCCTAAGCTTACCTCTTGGCTTAAGCAAAATTTTACTAATGCACTTAACTTTGAACATACAATTTTAATTGATGATTTTGTTGAATATTTATTTATTAACCAAGGTTTTGAAATTATTGAAAAAAAATCTTATTTAGATCACAGTTTTTTTTATACAGCAATTAAGAAAGAAAAAAAAAATATAAATTTAAAAATTTTAAATAAGTATAACGAATATAAATCTTTATATCTTAATTTCGTTTCATATCACGAAAAACTTGTTAAAGAATTAAACTTCAAAATTAAAAATTCTAAAGAACCAGTATATTTGTTTGGTGCACATATCTTTGCAACTTATTTATTTTCTTTTGGACTAAGTAAAAATATTAGTGGAATTTTGGATAATTCAAAACTTAAACAAAATAGGAGACTTTATGGAACAGATTTTATTGTTTTGTCTCCGAAAGTTTTAAAAGGCTATAATTCTGTAAATGTTATTTTAAAAGCAGGTCTTTATAATGATGAAATTAAAAAAGATATACATGAAAACATCAACCGAAATGTAATATTCTGGTAAAATTAAAATTTATTTTAAAATAAAAAATAATGATTAAGTCAAATGTGCCAATTTTGATAACTGCCTACAATAGATCAAAAAATTTTAAAAAATTAATTGACTCAATAAAATTTTATAAAACTAAAATTTATATTTCAATAGATGGACCTAAAAACGATTATGACAAAATTGAACAATTGAAAATTATTAAGCTAATTAATAGAAAAAAAAAAAAAAAAATTACAAATAAATTTTAGAATTTTAAATAAAAATCTAGGTTGTCAAAAGGCTACTTTTTCTGCATTGGATTGGTTTTTTTCAGAAGAAGATAAGGGTATAATTTTAGAGGATGACTCCTTACCATCAAAAAGTTTTTTTAAATTTTGCAACAAACTTTTAGTAAAGTATATGGATGATGAAAAAATTTTTTCTATATCAGGTTATATTCCGTTTAAAAAAACAAAAATAAATTCAGATTATTTTTTCTCTAAAATATTTATGAGTTGGGGATGGGCGACTTGGAGAAGTAGGTGGTTAATTGTAAAAAAATTTCAATCCAAAAATAGATGGACAAAACTTTTAAAAAACAAACAGTGGAATTTATTTTTAAATGATAATATTAAAAGAAGTTTTTTCAAAAGAATTTACAACTTAATTCTTTCAGATAAAATTGATAGTTGGGCATATTTATGGTTGTTAATTGGAGTTTCAAACAATTCTAAATTTATTTTGCCAAAGTATAATTTAATCAAGAATACTGGAACCCAAACCTTTGGTGCAAATTATGTCCCTAGTAATTTTGAATTTGCAAATTTAAAAACATACAAACTAGAAGTAACAAATCACCCAAGAAAAAATATTTATGATCCAAATTTAGATACATTTTTATTTAATTACAATTTTAGACCTAAAAATCAATTATATCCCTGGAGAATTTTTTTCATAATCAAATCATTAATTTTTGACCCTAAATTCTTTTTTGTAAAGTCATTAATAATGATAAAGAAACTGTTTAAATAGTTATTGTGATTTTAAATAAAATAGGCAATAAATAATTTTTACAGAACTGTCATGATTGAAAAAAAAATCAAAGATTTTTTGAGAAAACAACGTTGTACTCTTTTAGGTGTTGGTCCAATGAGTTTAAATTGTGTCAATGCAACTGTAGAACTTGGAAACGATTATTCAATACCTCTTATGATAATTGCAAGTAGACGCCAAATAGATTCTGAAGATTTTAATGGTGGTTATGTGAATAATTGGACCACATCTAAATTTGCAGATCATGTTAGAAAAAAAGATAAATTCGGGGATATAATACTAGCTAGAGATCATGGTGGACCTTGGCAGAATGATTTAGAAAATTTAAAAAAAATGAATTTAAAAGACGCAATGAATTCAGCTAAAGCTTCTTATAAAGCAGACATAGACGCTGGTTTTCAAATTTTACATATTGATCCAAGTATTGATATTCATGGCACTCCAACTACAGATCAATTACTAGAGAGATTATTTGAACTTTACGAATACTGTTGGAGTTATGCTCAAAAAAAAGGACAAGAGATTATTTTTGAAGTTGGGACAGAAGAGCAAAGTGGAACAAATAACACTTTAGAAGAATTAGATTATAATTTATCTGCTATAAAAAATTTTTGTATTAAAAATAATTTTCCCTTACCTACATTTGTAGTTGTGCAAACTGGAACAAAAGTTATGGAAACTCGTAATGTTGGATCATTTGACTCTCCACTTAGGATAGTTGGTGAGCTTCCGGCAGAAATTCAAGTACCTAAAATGATTGAAATATGTCAGCAACATAATATTTTCATGAAGGAACATAATACAGATTATCTTGCAGATGTTGCTCTTTCATGGCATCCTCGTTTAGGAATACATTCTGCAAACGTTGCACCAGAATTTGGTGTTGCAGAAACAAGGGCTTTCGTAAAGCTGATGGAAGAAAATGATTTTAAATCTTTTGCAACAAAATTTCTTGAAATTTCTTATAATTCAGGAAAATGGAAAAAATGGATACTTCCCAATTCATCAATAAATGATCGTGAAAAGTCAATTATATCAGGACATTATATATTTTCTAATGAAGAATTTATTGATTTAAAAAAGGAAGTTTCTCAAAATCTTAAAAATAAAACAGGGATAGATTTAGATATTTATTTAAAAGATCAAGTTAAAAAAAGTATTTTTAGGTATCTTTATAACTTTCGTTTAGTTAGATAATTATGAAAAAAATTGCTACAATAATACTTAATAGAAATCTTTCTCAACCAACAAATAGACTTTACGAACATCTTCTTAAACATGACTCTGAAGAAGATGATATTTATGTGTTAGAGGCAGGATCAGATAAGAATAAGTTATCAAAATATTGTACTTGGTATGCAGATGATGAAGTTATAAAAAAAGAAGGTTTGCGCTATTGTAGAGGAATGAATTATGGTCTTTTAAAATTATACATGGAAAATAAATGGGAAAAGTATGATGCCTTTTTTTTGCTAACAAATGATACAGAGTTGTTTGCTGTGGAAACTATAAAAACTATGAGAGGATTACTTATAAATCATCCAAGAGTTGGAATTTTATCACCTTGTTCATCTAAATGGGGTGAAAATCTTCTTTTAAAAGAGACGTCAACTAAGTATTTTTGGTTTATACATAACAATGCACTACTTTTTCGAAGGTCTTTTTTGGAAAATATTATGGAGAAAGAAAATCCAAATTATATGAATTTTATTTTTGATGGATATAATTTTCGAGGGTATCATAGTGAAAGTGAAATAATTGCAAAAGCTTATGCAAATAATTGGGCAGCTGCTATTACAACAGATGTATTTGCAGAAGAAAATGAGTCTTATTTGTTAAATAAATCAGATCTAATAAAAACAGAGTCCTATGAAGAAAATTTAAGACTTTATATTAAAGATGGAGAAAATTGGCTAAGACGTAAATATGGATTTAATAGTCGTTGGGCTATGCAACAGTATGTTAAATCATTTTATGATCGTTTTTTTGAATTTTATCCTGAATATAAGGAATATAAGATTTAATTATAAATGAAAATTATTAAAAAACCTTGGGGTAAAGAAGAAGTTATAGAAATAAATGATTATTATATGGTAAAAAAATTAACTATGTGGAAAGGGCACAGATGTAGTTTGCAATATCATAAAGAAAAAAAAGAAACTATTTACATACTTAGTGGTAAATTAAGAATTTACGTGGGCAAATCTAAAGAAAATTTGTCTTCTAGAGTTTACTACTCAAATGAGTCATTAACACTAATGCCGGGTATAATTCATCGTATGGAAGCTGAAGAAGACGCAGTTTATCTTGAGGCTAGCACACCCCAGATAAATGATGTTGTTCGAATTTCAGACGATTATAATCGAGCGGGATCTGAGTGAGTTATAGAGTTGTTATATTAACAGCTGGTATTGGATCTCGTTTAAATAACCTTACAAAAAATATTAATAAATCTTTGGTAAGTGTAGCAAACAGACCAGTGATATCACACATTATTGATCAATTTCCAAAAACGTGCAAATTTATTATTGCACTTGGATATAAGGGGGAATTAGTTAAAGAATTTTTACAACTAGCATATAGTGATAGAAAATTTTATTTTGTTGAAATTGATAAATATAAAGGAACCGGTTCTGGTTTAGGTTATTCATTATTGTGTTGTGAGAAATATTTGCAAGAACCTTTTATTTTTACTTCTTGTGATACTCTCGTTAAAAATCAAATTCAACCACCAAAATTTAATTGGTTAGGATCTGCAAAGTTAAAGAATCTAGGTTCTTATAGAACCCTAGAAAAAGAAAAAAATACAATAAAAAAAATTCAGGAAAAAGGAAAAATAAAACATAAAAAAAATAAAGCTTACATAGGCTTAGCTGGAATAAAAGACTACAAAATTTTCTGGGAAGGAATGAGAAATGGTAAATTAAGTGCAATAAGACAAGGCGAAGTATATGGGTTAAATAAACTTATTAAAAAAAAGCTTGTAAAAGATATTAATTTTAATTGGTTTGATACTGGGACTATAGAAAATCTATTATTGGCTCGTTCAGCTTACAAAATAATTGATAAACCAAATATTCTTGAAAAGGAAAATGAGACAATTTGGTTTTTAAATAATAAAGTAATAAAATTTTCAACAGATAATGAATTTATTTATAGGAGAGTTCAAAGAGCTAAAAAATTAAAAGGATTTGTTCCTGAGATTATTAAATTCAAAAAAAATATGTATAGCTATAAAAAAATTGAAGGACAAGTAATATCTAAAGTTATAAATATTGAATTATTCAAAAAACTTCTAGTAAATACTAAAAAATTTTGGAAAGAAAAAAAATTAAATTTTAAAAATTATAAAATATTTAAAGAACAATGCCATAATTTTTATTTTAAAAAAACAAAAGAGCGAATTAATTTATTTTATAATATTTATGGAAAGAAAGATGGGAAAGAAATAATCAATGGTAAAAAAATGCCAACTTTATCAAGTCTCTTAGATAGAGTCGATTGGGATGATTTAAGAAATGGTTGCTCTGGACGATTTCATGGAGATTTTCATTTTGAAAATATTTTGTATAGCGTTAAAAAAAAAAAATTTACATTTCTTGATTGGAGACAAGATTTTAGTGGAAATAAAAAAATCGGAGATATTTATTATGATTTAGCAAAGTTGTTGCATGGTTTAATTGTTTCACACGAATCAATTGTGAAAAATAAATTTAAAATACAATGGAAGGGCAACAAAATTGTTTACGATTTAAAAAGAAAAAAAATTCTAAAAAAATGTGAGGATCAATTTAAAATATGGTGCAAAAAATCAAAATTTTCTTACAAAAAAGTTAGAATTCTTACAGCATTAATTTACCTGAATATTGCTGCCTTACATCATTATCCTTATTCATTGTTTCTATATGCTATTGGAAAATTTATGTTAAAAAAAGAATTAGATAAAAGATGATTTCGCCATCCTTAACAATTTTTTCTAATTTTTTTATAGACAATGAGGAACGTTTACAAAGAATGAAAGATTCTTTTCATTCTTTTAAGGACATTAAACCAAAGGAGTGGGTTATTAATATCAGAGGCAGTTTAAAATATGATGCAGGTAATTTTTTAAAAAGTGAGCTGAATGATAATTTAAATCTTAGTTACTTAGAAGGTAGAAGCGGATGGATGCAAGATTCTATAAAAATTTCTAGACAAATTAGTTCTGATTATGTTTTTTTTTGGATAGAAGATCATATTATGATCGCTTCTCCAGACGAATTAAAAAAGTGTATTTTTGAAATGAAAGAATTTAATATTGATCAATTATGGTATTCTTTTTTATTAGATGATATTAAAAAAAAATTTAGCTTAGTTAAGCCCCACAAAGTAGGTAAGCATATCACTGTTGTAAAATTAGATTTTCAAAATTGCTCTAAAATAACTAAAAAGGTAGGCAAGTTTTATACGACTTCATGTGTTAGTATTATGAATAAAAATTTTTTCCTTAAAATTTTATCCTCAAAAAGACCATTTTTAAAAAGATTTCATAGAAAATTACCTTTTGATTTTGAGAAGTTATCAAGTGATAAAGTGGCTCCAGTTATATTGCACTCATTACCTAATTCTGAACTATTTGTTGCTATTGATGATGATCATTGTCAACCTGGTTATTCTTTGATTTCTCGTAGACTTTATCCTAATCGAGTAGACAGGGATAGTATAAAATTAAAAGAGTATGGTTACTCACCAAAAAAAAGGCAAAAATTAAAAAATTTACTTCCCAAAAAATTAAAACCATTATTTTTAAAAACCTTTCATGCTTTAAGAAGAGTATATTATACATCTGATCTATTCTGGAACAATTTAAGGCGTGATAATTAAAATTGTATAAGCTTTTAATATTTAATTTAATTGTTTAGTATTTATATAATTCATTTTAATTACAGTAATTTCATATTATAATTTTTCAAATTATAAATGAAAAATTTAAAATTAGGTTACATTGGTTCTGGTCCAATATCAGATTTCCATATTCCAGCAATAAAGAAGTTAGGATTTAAAATAAATTTATTTTATTCACGAAATTATAATAAGGCACTTGATTTTTCCAAAAAACATAAAATTTTAATTCCTGAGAAAAGTTTTAAAAAATTTTTATTTAAAACAAAAAATGTAGATGCAATAATTTTATCTATTAAAGCAGATGTAACTTCGAAATATTTGGAAAAATTATGTATGATAAATAAGCCTATCTTTGTAGAAAAACCTGGAGCATTAAATTCAAATGATCTTAAAAGAATAAAAAAGATTGCTAATTCAAAAATATATTTTTTATATAATAGAAGATTCTATGGTTCTATTAAAGAAGGTAAAAAATTTATATCTTCAAGTAATCAATGTTTCACAAGCGTTAAGATTCCAGACTCAATTAAAACAATAAAACAATTTTATATAAACGGGTGCCATATCCTGGATATACTTTTATATTATTATAATGATTTAAAATTACTTAAATCTTATAAACTTAAAAATAAACTAGGATATTATTTTATCTTAAGTTCAAAAAAAAATGATTTAATTTCTTGTCTATTAAATTGGGGTTCTCCTCAAAATTTTGAAATCAATATAATTAATGACAAAAATGAGAGATTAGAGTTAAGACCCTTAGAGAGTTTTTTTATTTATAA
>MDSZ01121755.1_pt1 | contig 24805 bp, 20 predicted proteins | sample 811201 | NCBI WGS metagenome assembly MDSZ01 (sample SAMN05326647, study PRJNA326480) | marine metagenome | isolation source: seawater | place: Indian Ocean: North | collected 2010
AGAATAATCCATTCCACTGGTTTTCGTCGATTAGTTTACAAAACTCAAGTATTCATAAATCATGAGGGTGATTTATATAGAACCCGGTTAACTCATTCGTTGGAAGTCTCTCAAATAGGACGTACTGTGGCAGCTTCTTTAGGGCTTAACGAAGCTCTTACTGAGGCTATTTGCCTTGCGCATGACATTGGTCATACACCATTTGGCCACGCTGGGCAGGATACACTGAATCTTTGTATGAGCAACTTTGGGGGCTTTGAACATAATTTGCAGTCATTAAGAATTGTTGATTTTTTAGAATCAAAATATGCAGATTTTGAAGGATTGAATTTAATGTTTGAAACGCGTGAGGGAATATTGAAGCATTGCTCAATTCAAAATGCTAGAGAGCTTGGAGATGTTGGAAAACGTTTTCTTAACAAAACACAGCCAAGCTTGGAGGCGCAAGTTGCAAACATCGTAGACGAAATTGCTTACAATAATCACGATTTAGATGATGGCTATAGATCTGGACTTTTAAATATGGAACAGCTTAAGACTCAGCCACTTTTTTCAAAACATTTTGAAATTGTTCACAATCGTTATCCAGAACTTGAAGATCGTAGATTAATATATGAGGTTATACGGAGCATGATAGGAGCAGTGGTTAACGACTTAATTGATAATTCTTCACGTCACATCGAACAACAAGCCCCTCTCTCCATTGAAGATATAAGGAATGCTGCAAAGCCTTTAATTAACATGTCTGATTCAATGTTTAAACAACATATTTTATTAAAGAGTTTTCTTCGCAAAAATTTATATAGTCATAAGAAGAAAAAAGAGATGACTCTAAAAGTTCAAACTATAATTAATGAACTCTTTCAAGCATATATGAAGGATGAGGAAAAGATGCCGCTACAATTTTTTAAAGCTGCTAAAAATGCAAATCAATTTAACAAAGCTCGTATTGTCGCAGATTATATTGCTGGGATGACAGATCGTTATGCAATCGCAGCACATGAGGCTTTAAGCGTCTAATTTTAATGTGTTTTTACTTCATGGAGATTTTTTGTGAACTGTAAATCTATCCCTAATAAAGAACGTTTAATTTTTGCAATGGATGTACCAAATTATTCTGAGGCCAAATCAATAGTAAATGAACTCGGTGATTCTATAGTTTTTTATAAAATAGGGCTTGAGTTAATGATGAGTGGGGAATACTTTGAGTTATTGGATTGGCTGCTTGCACAAAATAAAAAAGTTTTTTGTGATTTAAAATTTTTTGATATTCCAGCAACTGTTGGATCAGCAGTCCGCCAATTGAAAAATCGTGGGGTTTCATTTCTAACAGTACATGGTAATTTTTCAATGCTGAATGCAGCCGCTGAAAATAAAGGCGAAACACTTAAAATATTAGGAGTAACAGCTTTAACCAGTCTTGATCGAGGCGATCTAAATGACCTTGGATTTGAATGCAAAATTGATGATCTCGTTTTATCGAGAGCTAAACAAACTCTTGATGCCGGTTGTGATGGGGTTATTTCTTCTGGACTTGAAGTTCCAAAATTAAGAAAATATGTTGATAATAAATTAATTATAGTCTCACCAGGTATTCGACCTGTTGACAACAAACCCACTGGGGATCAAAAAAGAGTAGTTTCTGTAGAATCAGCTTTTTCTAATGGCGCTGATTATATTGTTGTTGGAAGACCTATTCGTGATGCAGTAAATCCTCGCGAAGCTGCTGAAGCAATGCAATCTTCTATAGAATCGCATATAAACAAAACATGACAAATTTAGAGAATGATCTATTGCTTCGTGCTTTAATGCGCCAGCCTGTAACTCGCACCCCAGTTTGGATAATGCGTCAGGCAGGACGTTATCTTCCAGAATATCGTAAAGTCAGGTCTGAGGCTGGAGATTTTCTTAGCTTGTGTAAAAATCCTGATTTAGCTTGTGAAGTTACATTGCAGCCATTAAGGCGATTTAAGTTAGATGCAGCAATATTATTTTCCGATATTTTAACAGTGCCAGATGCGATGGGTTTGGGTCTTTATTTTATACCTGGTGAGGGACCTAAGTTTAAAAACCGCATAAGATCTGCTTATGATATTAATAATCTTAATATTCCAAATATAGATAAAGACCTAGGCTATGTATTTGAGGCAGTTCGCGTTATCGGCCGCGAGCTTAATGGAAGTGTTCCTCTGATAGGCTTTGCTGGTAGTCCATTCACCGTTGGTACATATATGGTAGAGGGCGGTTCTAGTCGTGAATTTCTCAAAATTAAAGCGCTTGCTAAAGAAGAACCAAGTACCCTTGATCTTTTGATGAACATAATTGCAGAAACAACAATCGAATATTTAAATGGACAAATTGATGCTGGTGTTCAGGCAATTCAAATTTTTGATACCTGGGGAGCAATTTTAGATAACGATGATTTTCGAAGGTTTTCAATGCAAAGTATGCAGAAAATTATTGAAGGTTTAATACGTGAAAAAAATGGACAAAGAATTCCAATAATTGTATTTACAAAAGGTGCAGGCTCTTTGTTATCTGAATTAGCTGATATTGGATGTGATGCATTGGGAGTTGATTGGTCAATTGACCTTGAAACTGCAAGAAAATATGTTAAAGACAAAGTTGCTTTACAAGGAAATTTAAATCCAAAAACTTTACTTGATAGCCCTGAAAATATTCGTCAAGGTGTACTTGATACTCTAACAAGTTATGGGCAAGGCTCAGGACATGTTTTTAATCTAGGTCATGGTATTACGCCAGATGTTAATCCAGACAATTTAGCTGTGCTTGTGAACGCAGTACATGAATTTAGTCCGTCATTTCATGATTAATATTTTTTAATCTCGTAAGCCTCTTCTTAAAATTTTACCAACATTGGTTTTTGGTAATTCATCTCTAAATTCGATTATCTTAGGTCTTTTATAGCCTGTTAGATTACTTTTGCAGTGACTCAAAATCTCCTTTTCGGTGACTTTATTATTTTTTCTAACAACAAAGAGTTTTACAATTTCACCAGAGCGTTCGTCAGGAATGCCAATTGCTGCAGCCTCAAGAACATCTTCAAGTTCAACAACCACATTTTCAATCTCATTTGGATAAACATTAAAACCAGATACTATGATCATATCTTTTTTACGGTCCTCAATAAAAACATAGCCATCATCATTAAAGTATCCAATGTCTCCTGTACGAAACCAGCCATCAGCTGACATTACGTCTGCGGTTTCCTTTGGGCGATTCCAATACCCTTGCATAACTTGGGGACCACGTATACAGATTTCCCCAGACTCTCCAATTGGAAGAGGTTGATAAGCATCATCAGCAATTATAACCTCAGTAGAAGATATTGGGAGTCCAATAGAACCTGTAAACTCACGCTTAATTGGACTGACAATAGCTGCCGGAGATGTTTCTGTTAATCCATAGGCTTGTAAAAGTGTTATACCAGTTTTCTCTTTCCACTCTTTTGCAATGGCTGGTTGAACAGCCATCCCACCACCAATACATACGCGTAAATGTTCAAAATTTATTTTCGAAAAACTTGGGGTATCCATGAGTGCAGCAAACATTGTATTAACCCCAGTAAATAAACTAAAATTAAATTTAGCAATTTCTTTGGCAAAATTCTCAAAGTCTCTCGGGTTGGTTATAAGTACATTTTCACCACCTTGTGCCATCATTGTTAAACAATTACATTCCAATGAAAAAATGTGATAAAGCGGTAATGCTGTTATTGCCACTATGGGCTTATCATCATCATATGCATCTGCTTGCCAAACAATGGTTTGCTGGACGTTATAGACCATGTTTCGATGGCTAAGAATTGCACCTTTTGATACCCCTGTTGTGCCGCCAGTGTATTGCAAAAAAGCAATGTCTGAAGGTTTGGTATTGACTGACTTAAGTGGACTTTCGACTTCAAGCTTAAGTACTTCTTTAAAAGAAATTTCGTTATTTAATTTATAATTAGGAATTAATCGCTTCAAATACTTAAGGGCTATATTAATTAGAATACTTTTCGGCCAGCTAAGTAAATCTCCAACGCCAGTAGTGACAACATGATTTATTTCAGTTTTTTCAATAACTTTCTCAAGAATATGAGCAAAGTTTTTTAAAATAATTATACACTTAGCCCCCGAATCTTTTAATTGGTGTTCAAGCTCCCTTGCTGTATACAAGGGATTTACATTAACTACAACTAGGCCTGCACGAAAAATTCCACACATTGCTACAGGATATTGAAGAATATTGGGCAGCATGATTGCGACACGCTCACCTTGTTTAAGCCCAAGTACATTTTGTAAATATTTTGCAAATTGCATAGACAAAATATCTAGCTCACTGTAATCAAGGGTTTTCCCCATATTTGTGAATGCGGCATTTGAGGGATATTTTTTGAATGTTCTTTCAAAAAGATCTTTTACTGACACAAACGGAGGAGTAGGCACTTCATCTGGAATGCCCTTAGGATATGATTTTAACCAAATTTTTTCCAAAACAATCCCCCTTTGTTTATTTATTCTATTCTATTTTTCTAGTCTATCCTTAATAATATGCCAAGCGTTATTCAAAAGTATAGGTTGAGCATCAGCATTAGGGTGAATACGGTCTTCCTGCAGAAGATCGTCATTAAAAGCAATATCTTTCATGAAGAACTCAATCCAATTAATTTTAAATTTTTGAGATATATCACGAAAAACATTTTCAAACTCTGTGGAATATCTTGAGCCATAGTTTGTTGGGATACGTATACCAAGCAACACTATTTCAGCACCTGAAGATTTTGTTTTTATAATTATTTTCTCAAGGTTTTTTCTAATTCTTGCAGGAGGAAAACCTCTCAGACCATCATTCCCCCCTAATTCAAGAATCACAAGTACTGGAGAAAATTTTTTCAGTACTGAGTCTATTCGAGTTGCACCCCCTTCAGTTGTTTCACCGCTTATACTGGCATTTATGACTTCATGTTTATAACCCTGTTCTTTTAACCGAGATTGCAATAGGCTACTCCAAGATTCTTTGATTTCAATACCATAACCTGCGCTCAAGCTGTCACCAAAAACTACGATATTTGGAACATCAGCAAAAGCCTTGTTAATAGATAAAAATAAAATTATAAGGGATATAATTATTCGCATGTCTTACAGGTACCAAAACAACATTAAAGTTCTTGAAGCTCAAAATATCAGTAAACAGGTTACCAGCCTTGAAGGGCCATTGACTATCCTTTCAGATATAAATTTTAAAATTTATCAGGGAGAATCTGTCGCTGTAGTTGGGCCTTCTGGTTCGGGAAAGTCTACCTTACTATCTCTTTTAGCTGGATTGGATACTCCAACAAAAGGAAATGTTGTTCTAAATTCAACAAACTTATCTAATCTAGACGAAGATGGTCGTGCTAAATTAAGAGCTGAAAGTGTCGGATTTGTATTTCAATCTTTTCATCTTATTCCATCTCTTAATGCGCTCGAGAATATAATGCTTCCGTTCGAATTAGCAGGTAATAACAACGCAAGAGATTTATCTTGGAAAATAATTAAAAGTGTTGGTTTGCAGGATCGATGGAGTCACTATCCATCCCAATTATCAGGCGGTGAAAAACAACGAGTAGCCATTGCTCGTGCTTTTGCTACTGAACCAGCAGTTCTATTTGCCGATGAACCAACTGGAAATTTAGATAGCCGCACTGGTGCTAAAATCATGGAGTTGATGTTTGAAATAAATCATAATTTATCTACAACACTAGTGCTTGTGACGCATGATCAGAATCTTGCAAAGCGTTGCGATAGGACGATTTCATTAGATGTCGGGAAACTTGTTAGTGATCAAAGGCATAATGGATGAGAGCTTTGTTGTTTTCATTAAGAAGCCTAGGTCGGGATTTACGGTCAGGTGAAGTTTTAGTTTTTATCATTGCAATTGCATTTGCCGTTGGTGCTTTAACATCAGTAGGCTTTCTAACAGATCGGATTGGAAAAGCAGTAAGCCTGCAAGCAAATGAAATTTTAGCAGCAGATTTAAGGCTTCGTTCCCAAGAGCCAATCCCTGACACCCTCAAAGATCTTGCAAACGACTTCAATCTTATGACTGCAAAAATAATGTGGTTTCCATCGGTGATCTACAATGAAGAAAAAAGTGCGCTATCTACAATAAGAGCTGTAAGTGATCTATATCCTTTGCGAGGCTCATTGAGAGTTTCTGATGCATTGTTTGGAGAGCAAAGAAAAATTGATGAGATACCTCTCAAAGGTGAGATTTGGGCTGAAGCTTCTTTGTTGGCAAGAATTGATGCTGAAGTGGGGGATTTCCTATCAATAGGTGAGCTTGAACTCAAAATTTCATCCGTATTAACTTATCGGCCAGATCAGTCGGTTGGTTTTTCCTCATTTGCACCATCTGTGCTAATAAATGTAAAAGATATTCCAAATAGTAATTTGATAGGTGAAGGTAGTAGAGTTAGCCATGCTTTACTTGTAGCTGGTCAGGAAAATGAAGTTAATGATTTTAAAGCTGCAATACAAAATAATTTACCAGAATCTGTGCGAATTCAAAGCCAGGAAGATAGAACTGACCGAGTCTACAGTGCCACAGAAAAGGCCAAACGTTTTTTATCTTTGACGGCAGTTATTAGCTTATTATTAAGCGCTGTCGCCGTAACCATGTCAGTTCGCCGTTTTACTTCCAAACGCATGGGTGCAATTGCGCTGATGAAAAGTTTGGGCGCAACGCAAGGGTTCGTTATTACAGTAGCTCTTATTCAGTTATTTTTATTTACCTTATTCGGGATTTTAATTGGTAGCTTGATTGGCTTTGCCGCAGAGGGGTTGATATCGAAACTTTTACTTGATCTCTTGCAACAAACTAAGTTGCCAAGTGCTGGAATAATGCCAGTAATATTAGCGGCTCTTAGTGCTAAGGTCCTTGTAATAGGATTTGCATTGCCATCTCTTATCCAGTTACGTAATACTCCACCGCTGAAAGTTCTTCAACATGAAATTACAGCTCCTGCTCCTTCTAAAATACTTATTATGGGCCTCTCTTTTTTAAGCATAGGCACTCTTTTATATCGCAGTTTTGACGACTTCAGTATGTTATTAGTAGTAATAAGCGGAATAGGCATAGTTGCAATTTTGCTTTACTTAGTTGGACGTGGAATGGCTGTTTTTTTTGGTAAGGCTTTTAAGGGAGTAGGTGTAGCTTGGCGTTATGGTTTTGCAAATGTTTCACGACGTGGCCGTGATAGTGCGATACAAATTGTTGCTTTTGGTATTGGAATTACTGTTATCTTAATTTTAACTCTTGTTAGAACTAATTTACTTGATAGTTGGCGTCAAACAATGACTAATGAAGCTCCTAATCATTTTTTGATTAATATACAGCCTCACGAAATTGAGTCTTTATCGATGATTTTTGAGGATAATAATGTTGCAGTACCTTCGTTTACGCCGATGGTTCGTGCCCGTATGACAAAAATAAATTCTCAATCTGTCAAAGAGCGTGATTATCCCAATGAAGATGGTGAATGGTTTGTAAATAGAGAGGCGAATCTAACCTGGGCTTATGAGTTAAGTTCGAGTAATAAGATAGTTGATGGCAAGTGGTGGCCTTCAGACTATGAGGGTCCACCGTTAATTTCTATTGAGGAGGAAGCTGCTAAAAATACGGGCCTAGCAATTGGCGATCGAATCAGTTTTTTTATTGCAGGCAATGAAATAGAGGCAGAAATTAGTAGCATCAGAAAAGTAAACTGGGATTCGTTTCAACCAAACTTTTTTATCACATTATCTCCATTTGCTTTAGATAATATGCCTACAACTTTCGTTTCAAGCCTGCACATTGAAGATACTGACCAATCGTTGTTTCGTGAATTATTAAAGTTACATCCGAGTATCTCAATTATAGATCTCGGTGTAATTATTGAGCAGGTTGAAGATATCATCAAAAATGCAAGTTCAGCTGTGCAGGTAATATTTTTATTTACGATAGGCGCTGGTATAGCTGTACTATTTGCTGCTGTGCAGTCAACTATTGATGAGCGTCGATTTGAAAGTGCAATGCTACGAGCGTTAGGTGCTAGGCGTTCAACAATATTTATTGGTGTAATTACAGAATTCGCTGCACTTGGCTCAGCCGCAGGAATTCTTGCTTCAGCCGGCGCCTCATTAATGGCATATGTGATTGCCACCCAGCTATTTAATTTACCTTTTTCATTTGATCTAAAAATTTGGTTGGTAGGTACACTCTGTGGCGTTACTATTGTTTGCCTAAGTGGGTGCTTGGCAGCACGCACCGCTATTAATGCAAAACCAGCAGACTTCTTAAGAGAGACTGCCAACTAATTTAATAAATATTTTCAAAAATTAATTAAAGCTCTTTTCCAGTTACAACCTGATTAAGTTGTTCGCCCCTAATAAAGGCTGCTATGTTCTCAGTTAATTGGTCTATTGCCGCTTGTCTTGCTCGTTTACTACCCCACCCAATATGCGGAGTCACAATTAAATTGGGTTTATCGTAATCAAGTAGTGGATTTCCATCTACTGGAGGTTCTTTTGATAAAACATCAATAGCTGCCGCAGCAATTTCTCCAGTTTTTAAAGCCTCTAGTAATGCATCTGGATCCACTAAGCCACCACGTGCAGTATTTATCAGAATTGCATCTGACTTCATTTTTTTAAATTCAGCTTTGGAAAACATTCCTTCAGTAGCATCGGTCAATGGGCAGTGTAAAGAGATAACATCGGCATATCTCAATATATCTTCAAATGGAACACGATTATTGTTCATTTCTTTTGTTTCTCGTCTTGCTGAAACTATTACTTTCATTCCAAAATTTTTAGCAAGATTTGCAACCCCTTTTCCAAGCTCACCATACCCCACAATTCCAAGAGTCATTTCAGACAGCTCTCGAATAGGGTAAGTCATTAAACAGAAATTTTCAGATTCCTCCCAATGCCCAGCGCGAACTGCATTATTATAATTTTGTAGGTTTCTTGTAAAATTTAAAAGACATGCAAAAACATGTTCAGCTATAGATTGAGTGCAGTAAGCACGTATATTGCAAACAGCAACACCGTAACGCTTTGCTGCTTCAAGATCGACATTATCTGTACCAGTTGCAGTGAGCCCAATAACATTTAACGATTTACAATTACTTAATAACTTATCATTTAATTCAATTTTGTTAGTAAGTATTATGTTTGCGTCTTTAATTCGTTCTGCAACCTGATCATCTGACGTAATGTCATAGATTTTGAGCTGTGGTAAAAGATTTTTTAAACCGTCAATGTTTAGTCCAGGGCCAAGCGTTAAGAAATCAAGAAAGACAGCTTTCATAATATTTACTCAATTAAGGTGAAATAGAGATACATACATCAATGAAATTATTTAAAAAACTTTAAACTTTTTCAACCTGTGTTCTGAAGTGCTTGTGCTATTCCGTTAACACTTGCAAGCAAAGCATTAAATATTTTTTCATCTTCGTAATTAGATTCTCGCCAACGGGCTAATAGATCAATTTGCATCAAGCTCATTGGATCTACGTAAGGGTTTCTTAGCATTATTGCTCTTTGTAAAGTGGCATCATTACCTAGAAGGGTTTTATGATCAGAATAATTTAATATTAAATTTTTAGTTAATTCAAATTCTGTTTTTATTACAGGAAAAAATTCATTATGTAAGTTATCACCAGCAAGTTTTGAGTAAAGTTCAGCGATGCCTAAATCTGATATCGCCAATACCATTTCAGTATCAGCTGCAAATGATCTATGAAAATACCATTCTTTAAACATTTCACTAAACTTATCTTCTCCGAATTTATCAATTGCTTTGCTAAGTCCACTGCCAACCCCATACCATCCAGGAAGAACAAATCGAGCTTGAGTCCATGAAAATACCCAAGGAATTGCCCGAAGATCATTAATGCCAGATTGGTGTCTACGAGATGATGGTCTGGAACCAATTCGCATACGCTCAATTAAATCTATTGGTGTTGCTTTCCGGAAATAATCATAAAAATTAGGTGTTTCATAGATAAGTTTTCGATAAGCAAGACGACTTTCATTAGCTATGACATCCATCATTTGATGCCATTCTTTACGATCATTAGCTTTATCTCTAGCAATTGAGGTCGCTAGAGCAACTGAGCCTGTTGTCTGCTCTAATGTTCTAAGGGCAATACCCCGTAATCCATATTTTTCATTTATTATTTCGCCCTGTTCAGTGACTCTTAATCTTCCATTAATCGTTCCTGGGGGGGAGCCAAGAACAGAGACATGTGTTTTACTTCCACCTCGACTAACTGTGCCGCCACGGCCATGGAAAAATGTTAATTCGATGCCCTTTTTTTCCGCAGTGTCTACTATTACTTCCTGAGCACTTTGCAGAGACCATCGAGCAGAGGCAAGTCCACCATCTTTATTGCTGTCAGAGTAACCAATCATTATCATTTGTCGATAATCACGTTGTTTTAAGTGTTTTTGGTAGACATTTGAAGAAAGCAAAGATTTAAGAATGTCCGGTCCATTCTGTAAATCTTCAACAGTTTCCAAAAGAGGTGCAATATCAAGTGGCACATTACCGCGCTTGTTATGTAATTCACCCCATTGTGCCAATAACATAACGGAAAGAATGTCGTCTGCACCTTGCGTCATACTCACAATAAATGGTCCAATTGCCTTTGGTCCATATTTGCGACGACAAAAAGCAATTGCTTGAAATACTGAAATTGTTTTTCGTGCGTGTGGACTGAGCTTTACTGGAATGCTTTCTCGTGACTCAATAGCTTCTGATATCTTAAGTGCTCGCTCTTCTGCTGGTAATTCATTCCAGTTTTCTTCACCAAGAATTTCTCCAATAACATTGCGGTGCACCTCCGAGTCTTGTCGAATATCAAGTGTAACCATGTGAAAACCAAAAGTATGAATACGCCTGATTAAGCGCTGAACAACAAAAAGACCTGCTTGCTCTCCCTTATGCTCAGCAAGACTATCAGCTATTAATTGAATATCATCGATTAATTGTTCAACTTTTTCGTAAGGAAAAGCATCGTCATCATATGTGTTCTGAAGTCTTTCTTGGATAAGCCGTAAAAATACTCTGTAAGGCATATCTCGATGACGAGCAGGTACAGCATGATATGCATTGGGAAATATACTTCTATACTCATCAATTTTATCGAGCATTTTTTGCCCGAATTTACAACGGCCAGCTGATTGACTAAGTTTTACTGCAATACCAGCACATTCTTTATAGTATAAATCAAGAATAAGTGATCTTTGCCGGGCAAGAGTTGCTCTAATAGTTTTAGCATTTACATTTGGATTACCATCCATGTCTCCACCAACCCAAGATCCAAAATGTAAAATATTAGGTACTTTAATTTCTTCACTCTTTTTGTCATAGATACGGGAGATAGCATTATTTAAGCTCTCATAAAAGGGCGGTATAGCTCTATAAAGAACATCAGTGACAAAAAATAATACATGCTCGAGTTCATCGGCAACTGTCATTTGCTCTGATGGATGTTCATCAGTCTGCCATCCTGTTGTTGCGAGCAAACGTATATTCTGAAGCGCAGAATTTTTTTCATGTGGAGTCAGCATCGGATTTAACAGTGCAACTAAATGCTTAACAATATTTTGTTCTTTTCTTAGGATTGTTCTTCGGGTTGATTCTGTAGGATGAGCAGTAAAGATTGGTTCTATAGATAATGAGTTAAATAATTTCATAAGATCATCAAAATTTAGACCTGAATCTTTTAATTTTATAAGTGCATCTTCAATTCCACTTGGCTGAAAGTGATCGACATCTCTTAAGTACTCTCCACGGCGACGAATACGATGAACTTTTTCAGCGGTATTTACCATTTGAAAATAAGTTGAAAAACTGCGAATTACTTGAAGAGCTCTGTCAGGGTCTAAGCCTCCAACAAAGTGAGCTAAATCTTTTTCTGGATTTTTATCGTCCTCCCTGCGGCTGATTGCTAATTGTCTTGCACTCTCGACAAACTGATATAGATCTTCTCCGCTTTGTTCGCGAATAAGGTCACCAACCATTGCTCCTAATGTTCGAACATCATCACGTAATGCTTGGTCTTTATCTTCAAACGTAATGTCCTTACGACTGAGTGATTTTTGATTTTTTTTATTCATTTAAATATATGATTTCTTGATTATTCTCTGAAATTTTCGTACTGAAGCGGTAATTTAAAATCAGTGCTTTTCAATATTGTAATTATTTTTTGTAGATCATCTCTTTTTTTCCCGGTGACTCGTAATCTATCACCTTGAATAGCAGTTTGAACTTTTATCTTTGTTTCTTTAATTAATTTAATAATTTTTTTGGCACAGTCACTATCAATACCACGTTTCAATAAAATTTTTTGGCGAGCAACAATGTTGTTCACTTCTACTTCTCTTTTTTCTAGACATCCGATATTTATACCACGCTTAGAAAGTCTCTGACACAAAATATCTAGCATTTGTTTAAGCTGAAAGCTAGATTTCGAGGTCATAGTGATTTCTGTTTTTTCTATCTCAAACTTTGAATCTGTACCTTTAAAATCAAAACGTGTTCCAATCTCTCGGTTTGCTTGATCTATAGCATTATTTACCTCTTGGAAACTGAAATCACTTATAACATCAAATGAAGGCATATCTAATCCTTTGAGTTCCAACAATATTTAAATTAAAAATACAATTAAATTTCTGCAGGTAAATCTAATAGTCTTTGCATTAACCAGATATTATATTTTCATTAAAGACGAGTAAGCGGTTGATAATACTATTATTAAATAAAATAATCTTAATTGTTTTAATCCAGGATTTAGCCGAGTACATTCTTTTAGATTTATCTCTTAAAGACAAAATTATAAATTTTTTATGAAATTAACTGTTAGTAATTGCTGCTTTTTATTTAAAATTCAAAGAATATACTAGAATTTCTAATGGTTACTTTTCCACAAAAGATAGCTTCAATTTATAATTATTATATCTTATCCATTGCTAAGTAGGTGTGAACTAGGATACGGTTTATTACCTAAATGGTTAAAGTTAGCGAGGCCATCTATTGCAAAATATTACACCTGATGCTCATGGAATAGCGGTACTGATTCTGACGATTATCGCTTTGATACTCTTTACTAGGGATAATATTCCGCTTGAATCATCGTCATTAGCTATATTGATATTATTAGTAACAGGATTTCAGCTCGTACCTTATACAGAGGGCGAAGAAGTCATCTTAAGTCCAGTAAATTTTTTCGCAGGCTTTGGAAATGAAGCTTTAGTTGCAATTTGTGCACTTATGATGGTTGGAAAAGCCCTTGAGACCACAGGTTCCCTACAGACTTTAGCTGGAATAGTGAGCAAAGCTTGGGCTTCGCGTCCAATAGCAGCGCTTGCTATAACATTAATTGCAGGAGCTGTATTAAGTGCTTTCATGAATAATACGGTAATTGTTATTTTGCTTATGCCAATACTTGTTGGCGCGTCACTTAGAGTTAAATTTCCGGTTTCTGGCGTTATGCTTCCTATGGGGCTCGCAACAATTATTGGGGGTATGTCAACGACAATCGGTACCTCAACAAATTTGTTAGTTGTTGGCATCTCTAGAGATATCGGTATGTATGAATTCAGTATGTTTGAATGGGTTTTGCCAGTTACTATGGTCGGAGGAATAGGTTTATTATTTTTATGGTTAGTGGCCCCGAGAATGCTTCCTGATCGAACACCACCAATGGCTGATACTTCTCCGCGAATTTTTAATGCACAACTTCATGTAAAAGAGGGTGGCTTTGCAGATGGTAAATCTTTATCAGAGGTGCTTGCTAAGGCAGACGGTAGTCTTCGAATAGAAAAAATTCAAAGATCAGAGTCATTGTTTCTCGCTAAACTTCCGTCAGTTACTATTCTTCCCGGTGATCGACTATTTGTTAAAGATACACCAGATAATTTAAAACATTTTGAGCAGATTTTAGGCGCTACACTTTATAACATTTCAGATATAGAACATCCCATTAATGAGGAAACACCCCTCAAAGCAGAAGGACAGCAGCTAGCAGAAGTAGTAGTTACGCGAGGATCACCACTGCATTTGCGCAGTCTTACAGCAGCAAATTTCAGTAATAGTTATGGATTGCTGCCACTAGCATTACACAGGGCAAGATCATCGGACTCACAAAAATCTAATGATCTAAATCTTACTCGATTACGAGCAGGTGATGTGTTGCTTGTTCAAGGATCTGGAGAAGCAATTAACAATTTAAAAGATAGTGGATCCATGTTGGTACTAGACGGTACAACAGATTTACCGCAAAGGCATCATGCCAAAAGATCGCTATTTATAATGGGTGGTGTAATTGCTCTCGCTGCACTTGGAGTACTTCCGATTGCAGTAAGTGCGTTATTAGGACTTGGCTTAATGATTGCCACTGGCTGCTTAAGTTGGCGCGATGCAGTTGGTGCTCTATCAATTCCTGTAATTATGATTATTGTGACATCCCTTGCTCTCGGTAAAGCCTTGATGGACACAGGAATGGCATTTTATCTTGCCAACACCTTTGTTAGTACAGCTTCAGTATTACCAATACCAATGGTGTTGAGTGCTTTTATGTTACTGATGACGATTATGACAAACCTTGTTTCAAACACTGCAGCAGCAGCAATTGGTACACCTATCGCAATTAGTATAGCGCAGCAGCTAGAAGTGAGCCCAGAGCCATTTATTTTAGCTGTATTATTTGGCGCTAATATGAGCTTTGCAACACCATATGGATACCAAACAAATTTACTTGTCATGAGCGCTGGAGGCTATAAATTTACTGACTTTTTACGCATCGGCATACCACTTACATTGATTATGTGGTGTGGCTTCTCAATAGTATTGCCCATGTTGTATGAGCTCTAATCAGAATGTTTTAAAATTAATCTAAGCTTGACGCTAGTAATAACCACAGTAATACTCAGCATTATGACTAAATTAATTATTTTAAATTGGTGGCTAAAGCCTACAGAAGAGAAGGCTTTTGTCTAAGTATTAATTAATCTAAAAAATACTCAAAGCCCATCTTTGGTGAAGTCAGGGATGGGTTTTTTTTATTTAAAACTACATTTATAGCTAGGCCTGAGGAAAACATGCAAGCACCTTTTGATATCGCTGCTGATTTGGATACGCCAGTTTCAGCTTATTTAAAATTAGAGTCACTTAACCCTCGCTTTCTGTTAGAGAGCGTTGAGGGTGGAGAGCGGCTCGCCAGATATTCTTTTCTTGGTTTTGGTGATGCATTAGAGTTACGCATAGATGAAGAATATTTAACAATAGATGGCGTTAAACAGCCTCGCCCTGTAAGCCAACATCAATATCTTGATTCATTACGTCGCGCTCTCAAAATGGCCCCACAACCAAAGCCTGATAGTGGTTTGCCATTTGCAGGTGGATTGGTTGGCGTATCAGGTTATGATGTAGTGCGGTTATTTGAAAAATTACCTGAAAAAACAATCAAACAATCGCATCTACCAGATGCTGCTTTTGTTGCAACTAAATCCTTACTGGTTTTTGACCACTTAACTCGTAGGGTAGCACTTTTGCATGACGGCTCTGAAAGTGAGCGCATTAAGCTTAGAGGAGATGTCATAAAATTATTGCGTGGAGCTGTGCCTGAAAAGTCAAAAATGGCTTCGATTTCAAAGGAACAGTCAAGTCTCGCAGAAGAAGAGTTTGAAGATCGTGTAAAAAAATGTAAGGAATATATTGCTGCAGGAGACATTTATCAAATTGTTTTATCCGTTCTATTTCGGGGTAAAACTGATATTGATCCATTTGAGGTATATAGGGCATTAAGGTTACTTAATCCATCACCTTATATGTTTTTTTTCGATTTTGGTGATACCCAAGTCGTTGGATCATCACCGGAGGCATTAGTTAAATTAAATGACAATTTAGCATCGCTTCGCCCGATTGCCGGAACACTCCCACGAGGGTTGACAAGTGAGGAAGATGAAAAAAATGCAATTACACTTCTGGCTGATCCAAAGGAATCAGCGGAGCACGTGATGCTTGTTGATCTTGCAAGAAATGATCTCGGTCGAGTAGCTGAAGCAGGTTCAATATATGTAGAACCTTATCGTAAAATTGAGCATTACAGTCATGTCATGCACATTGTAAGCGGAGTCCAAGGAAAACTAGCATCTAACTTTGATCAATTTGATTTATTCGCTGCAACTTTTCCAGCTGGAACGCTGGTTGGAGCTCCTAAGGTTAGAGCGATGCAAATTATTGAAGAAATGGAGCTTGTCGGACGAGGTTTGTATGGAGGGACAGCAGGATACTTCGGGTTAAGTGGAGACATGGATCAGGCGATAACTATTAGAACCTTAGTTTTTTCCAACAATGAATACAGCTTTCAAGCAGGCGCAGGTATTGTTGCTGACTCCGTACCTTCTAAGGAATATCAGGAAGTGCTTGCGAAAAGTGCAATTTTAAGAAATGCGCTTGAGATTGCAAAGGACGGCTTCTAATGAAAAAAAATAACTTTAATCATATAGAGATGCTGCTGATTGATAATTATGACTCCTTCACATACAACCTAGTGCAAGCTTTTGCAGCCCTTGGCGCTAAAGTTATGGTTTATAGAAATGACATGATTAGCATTAAAGACTGTCTCGCACTCAAGCCAACACATGTTGTAATATCACCAGGCCCAGGTAGGCCAGAAGAAGCAGGTATTTCCTTAGATATTATTGGCGCTTTTGCAGGACAAGTACCAATTTTGGGAGTATGCCTTGGCCATCAATCCATTATTCAACAGCAGGGCGGTAAAATTATTAGAGCTGATAAATTAATGCACGGTAAAACTTCAGATATTAAACACGATGGCTTAACAATTTTTAAGGATATTGAAAATCCATTTGAGGTTGGTCGATACCATTCCCTTTGTGCTGAAGTTTCCTCATTGCCAAAAACACTGGAGATAAGCGCAACAACGGATGATGGAATAATTATGGGTGTACGACATAAGAATCTCCAAATTGAGGGAGTGCAGTTTCACCCAGAAAGTGTCCTTACACCCAGCGGTGAAAAATTGATGAAAAATTTCATGTTAATGGAGGCCAAGTGAGTAAAGATTTCAGTCTATTATTAGAAGGTCTTCTTCAAGGAGCAAATCTTACAGAGAGTGAAGCCTCATATCTAATGCACGCTCTAGCAGAAGAAAAATTATCTTCGGCTCTAGCAGGAGCCTTTCTGTCAGTTCTAAGAATGAAGGGAGAGACCGCTGATGAGATTCGCGGCTTTGCATCAGCAATGCGAGAATTAGCAATAAAACCAACCATTCCTGATGGTAAACCTATTGTTGATACTGTGGGAACAGGGGGTGATGGATCAAGTAGTTTTAATTTATCGACTGGAACTGGTTTATTGGCAGCGGCATGTGGCTCAAGAGTTGTAAAGCATGGTAATCGTTCTGTTTCGAGTCAATCAGGCAGTGCAGATATGCTTGAGAGTCTTGGGATGCAGCTTCCATTGAATGAACAAGAGGCGGTCGCATGCTTAAATAGAATAGGGTTTACATTTTTGTTCGCACCTGCATTTCATCCAGCAATGAAAGCAGTTGTTCCTATTCGTGGTGCACTTTCAATTCGCACAGTCTTTAATGTATTAGGACCATTAACAAATCCTGCAACGCCACCTTTTCATCTAATTGGAGCGTATAGTAAGGATGTTGCAAAATTAATGGCAGATGCTTTGTCTGGCATGGAATTGGAACGTACTTTTGTTGTTCATAGTGAGTTAGGTTGGGATGAGGCAACTCCCGCTGGTGATTTTTGGCTTTATGATGTTTCTTCTGGAAATGTCAAAGAAACTCTAAGAAGTCCTGAAGATTATGGTTTGAAGCGATGCAATCCTTTGGAGCTAAAAGGAGGCGATGCAAGACATAATGCTAATGAATTGATGCGAGTTTTTAAAGGTGAGGACAAAGGAGCTCATCGAGATGCATTACTAATGGGTACATCTTTAGTACTTGAAGTTCAAGGTGAAGTTAAAAATGCAAAAGAGGGCGTGGAAATGGCATCAGCCGCAATAGATGATAATAGCGCTTTTTCTTTTCTTAAAAATTTACGCGAGTATTTTACAATCGATGAGTGATTTTCTGAAAACTATGGCTGAAGCCAGTGCTGCAAGGGCCGATCTAATTAATACATCATTCTCATCAGCAGATTTAGATTTGCCATTATTACCTTTGAGCTTTAGTGATTTTGATGTGATAGCAGAAATTAAGGACCACTCACCTGCTGAGGGTAACTTAAGTACAAAAAGTATTGATCGGGTATCACGTGCAAAAGCCTATTCTGATGGCGGTGCAATAGCTATATCTGTTTTGACAGAACCAAGCCGTTTCGGCGGTGACTTATCACATATGATTGACGTGGTTAATGCGGTTCCAAATACACCAGTCATGCGCAAAGATTTTTTGGTTGAGCCTATTCAAATTCTCGAAGCAAGAAAGGCTGGGGCAAGCGGTATCTTACTAATAACAACCATGCTTTCAAATACAAAACTTCGCGAGATGCTGGCGTGCGCATGGGATTGTGGTTTGTTTGTTTTGCTTGAATCTTTTTCTGAAGAAGATTTGAAACGTTCTACTGACTTATTAACGTATACGGCTAACAAAGATCGCCTAGAATCAGGTCAACTGCTCTATGGTGTAAATTCAAGAGACTTAAAGACACTTGAGGTTGATTCTGAGAGATTTCGTAATTTAGCCAAATTATTGCCGGCTGGTAGATGTGTTGCTGAAAGTGGACTAAATAAAACTGATGATTTTACTCGATTATCATCATGGGGATATCAAATGGCTCTTGTAGGGTCTTCACTGATGCGCAGCAAAGATCCTGCATCAATGATTTCAAAAATGAAAATAGCAGGTGCGATAGCATGACTGTATTTGTAAAGATTTGTGGTTTGTGTGAAGAGCAACATGTTAATGCAGCTGTAGAAGCAGGAGCAGATGCATTGGGATTCGTATTTGCAAAATCACCACGTGAAATGACTCCAGCGAAAGCAGCTTCTATCAGTGCTGATATACCGTCTAATATATTGCGTGTTGCAGTGATGCTTCATCCAACCAATGAGAGTTGGCAAAAAGTTTTAAAAGAATTCTTGCCAGATGTTTTGCAGGCGGATGCACAAGATTTTACGTCACTGGATATTCCAGAATCTGTCGAAAAGTGGCCAGTCTTTCGTCAGGGTGGAAAAATCCCTAATGTTAGTGACAGATATGTTTTTGAGGGACCACAAAGTGGATGTGGAGAGACTGTTGACTGGAAATCTGCATCTGTCATCAAAAACAACAACAATATGATCCTTGCAGGAGGCCTTGATCCCGGAAATGTCGCCAAAGCAATTGCGATGGTCAATCCATTTGGGGTAGATGTATCAAGTGGAGTTGAATCAGGTCCAGGAAAAAAAGATATCCATATGATAAAAAAATTTGTTAGTGCAGCAAAAGCTGCGGAGAAAAGTTTATGAGTAATTTGTTTTCTGCCAAAGAATCTGAGCAGTTTCTTGATATAGCTATCAATGGAGAGATGCCTGATGAACGTGGGCGTTTTGGACCCTTTGGCGGTCGTTATGTTTCAGAAACATTAGTGCCAGCGTTTGAAAGATTAGAGATCGGAGTAAAAGAGCATCTGCATAGTCAAGCTTTTCAAGCAGAATTTCAAAAAGAACTTAGAGAATGGGTCGGTCGACCTACAGCGTTGTCCTTTGCACCAAGATTAAGTGAATCATGGGGAGCTGAAGTTTGGATTAAGCGTGAAGATCTTGCGCATACTGGAGCACATAAAATCAATAATGCTATTGGGCAGGCGTTACTTGCTAAGCGTATAGGTGCAAAAAGAGTTATAGCTGAAACTGGAGCTGGTCAACATGGGGTTGCTTCAGCAGCGGCATGCTCCCGAGTGGGATTATCTTGCAGTGTTTATATGGGAGCTGTGGACATGGAGCGACAAGCTCCAAATGTGGATCGCATTCGTCGCCTTGGCGCTGATGTAATTGCAGTTGAATCAGGTGATAAAACCCTTCGTGCTGCCATTGATGAGGCGATGCGTGAGTGGGTTACAGATCCAGACGGTATATATTATTTATTGGGATCTGCAGTCGGTCCGCACCCATATCCCTATTTGGTTCGAGAATTACAATCAGTTATTGGTATTGAATCACGCCAGCAAATGTTAGATCAGGCAGGAGGTCTACCCGATGCAGTTTTTGCCTGTGTAGGAGGCGGCTCAAATGCGATCGGTTTATTTTATCCTTTAATAGGCGATGATATTGAATTGATAGGTGTTGAGGCAGGCGGCATCGGAGATGGATTAGGTGAAAATGCCGCAACACTTGCGACAGGAACTCCTGGCGTTCTTCAAGGTTCGTATACAATTATTCTTCAGGATGGAGATGGCCAAGTACAAGAAACTCAATCTATCTCAGCTGGTTTAGACTACTCAGGCGTTGGGCCAGAGCATGCTTTGCTTCAGGCAACCGGTCGAGTGAAATACATCTCCGCTAGAGACGATGAAGCGCTAGAAGCATTGGAGGAACTTTGTGCTTTGGAAGGAATGTTAACTGCCCTAGAGACATCTCATGCTTTTGCAGCAGCTCGTGAATATGCAAAGAAAAATCCAGGAAAACGAATCCTCATAGGCAATTCTGGTCGTGGAGATAAAGATATGCCGACACTGACAAAGTTTCCAGCGAGGATTCGAAAATGAAGGCCCATGAAAAAATTAGCAATGCAATCACTAAAGCAAATAATTCTGGCAGAACAGCGTTGATTCCATTTATAACTGCTGGATATCCAGAACCAAAAAGCTTTACTGAGACTTTAAAAAGTATCTCAACGGTTGGTGATGTAGTTGAAATTGGCGTTCCATTTTCAGATCCAATGGCTGATGGAATGACTATTCAGCGTTCTAGTTTTGTAGCCTTGCAAAAAGGGGTCAGCTTAAAATGGATTTTAGATGAGCTTGATTCTGTAAATGATGAAATTGAGTCACCATTGATATTAATGTCTTATCTAAACCCACTGCTTGCATTTGGTTATGAAAAACTTGCTGAGCGCGCTTTAAATGCAGGTGTATGTGGAGTAATTGTTCCTGATTTACCCTATGAAGAAAGTACTGAATTGCGAAATGCACTCGAAAAAAAAGGGCTAGGACTTATTCAACTAATTTCACCCGCTACTCCAGAAGAGAGACTAAAGAAATTATGTAAAGCGTCTAGAGGATTTGTTTACGCTGTTACAGTCACTGGTATTACTGGTGGTGCTGATATGCCTCAAGATTTATCAGACTATCTTAATAAAGTTTCTTCATTTTCAAATATCCCAGTTTGTGCAGGTTTTGGCATTCGCAAGGCGAAAGATGTTAAAGCTGTGGGTAAGTATGTAAACGGTGCAATCATTGGATCTGCTTTGGTGGAAGTTCTGGAGCGCGAAGAAGAACCAAAACCTTTTTTAGAAAAGCTTCTTAAGTGAGGTTTAATTAGATATAACACGCATTGTTTGAATAAGGTAATCAAAGATTTTTAATAAGAATTTTTTTTATAAAATTTATATGAATGCCAAATACTTATTTTGGCTTTTGTTTTTTTGTGCAAATACTATTTCTTTTGCAAATTCAGCAGAAATTTTAACTATCGAAATTAACTATGAGGAAGGCGTTTATACCATGACTTCAGATGTTTGGTTTGACGCTAAGATTGAAAATATTTTTGAAGTTTATAGTAATTGGGATTATTCCACACAGTTTTCAAGTGCAATTGTTGAAGCCCGAGACATAGAACCAGATAAGGATGGTCGGCCACAATTTTATGTTCGAAACCAGGGTTGTATACTTTTTTTCTGTAAATCATTCATTCGTCAAGGTTATATTGAATTTGAAGAAAATGTCGTACTTCGTGCGTTCACAAATCCTGAATTGAGTGATTTTTATTTGAGTAATGAACAATGGAAATTTAATTCTTATAAAGGTGGCACGACTGTTTCATACAGCTTAAAAATGAGCCCTAAATTTTGGGTGCCTCCAGGTATTGGTCCATATCTTATTATACAAAAGTTAAAGACAAGCGGTGGCGAGGCAGTGAATCGTATAGAAATTATTGCACGAGAATTAGCGTATGAATAAATTTGCAATACGCTTATTAGATTGGTTTGATAAAAACGGTAGGAAAGATTTGCCCTGGCAAAAAGACATCTCAGCTTATCGGGTTTGGATATCGGAAATAATGCTGCAGCAGACTCAAGTAAAAACAGTAATTCCTTATTTCAATAGATTCATTAAACGCTTTCCAACTTTAGAATCCTTGGCCAACGCTTCCCAAGATGAAATTTTATCCCAATGGACTGGCCTTGGTTATTACGCTAGAGCAAGAAATCTTCACAAAGCAGCCAAGCAATTACTTAATGTTTATGAAGGTCAATTTCCAAAAAAATTTGATGATGTAATTGCTTTACCGGGGATTGGAAGATCGACTGCTGGAGCTATCCTCTCAATTGCTTATGGACAACATCATGCCATTCTTGATGGTAATGTAAGACGAGTGCTTGCCCGTCATCGTGGTATCGGGGGTTGGCCAGGCAAAAAAAAAGTTGCTGAAAAAATGTGGAGAATCGCTGAAAAAAATACACCAAAAAAAAGGGTTGCATCTTATACTCAAGCGATTATGGATCTTGGAGCGACCTTATGTAAAAGAAGTGGCCCGTCATGTGACTTTTGCCCGGTCAATAATGATTGTGTCGCTTTAAAGATGAATAGTATTAATTTATATCCAAGCCCTAAACCTAAAGTAAAAAAATCTATAAAGACTACGACTATGCTTTTGGTCAGCTCTAAGGGAAAGGTATTTTTAGAGCGACGACCTGAGTCGGGTGTTTGGGGAGGTCTCTGGAGTTTTCCAGAATTAGGAGAATATCAGCTAAACGATTGGTGTTCTAAAAATTTTGGCAGCACCGAAGCTGAAATATTATCTCTAGATATTTTAAATCATAGTTTTAGTCATTTTGATCTGAGAATACAGCCTGTTCTAGTGCGGTTTAAATCACAAAAAAATAAATTAATTAATTCCGATACAAGGACTTGGTATAATTTTAATGATAATCCTCCTGGTGGATTTGCTGCGCCGGTAAAAAAACTTATTAATCAATTAAAGAAGAGTAAAAATGTCTCGCACTGTTAATTGTTCTATGCTGAATAAAGAAGCTGAGGGCCTAGATTATTTGCCATATCCAGGTGAATTAGGTCAAAGAATTTATAATAATATTTCTAAAGAGGCTTGGCAGAAGTGGTTAAGTCATCAAACTATGCTCATAAATGAATATCGTCTGACACCTATCGAACCAGAAGCCAGAACGTTTCTAGAAAATGAAATGGAAAAATTTTTCTTTGGAGAGGGATCATCAGCACCCAAGGATTTTATACCACCTTCTTAGATTAAAAAAAGCTGATATTTATTAACTTATGCAAAACAAGTTATTTGTTCTTGACTGGGGAGGCGCTTATCGGTCTAATGCTTTGCACATTAAGATCAAACCTTTAGTAAAAGAAAAGGATCAGCTCCTAAAAGATTAAAGGCCAGGTAGCTCAGTTGGTAGAGCAGCGGACTGAAAATCCGCGTGTCGGCAGTTCGATTCTGCCCCTGGCCACCATTTTTCTTAATTTAATTTCTAGAAAATTCTATTATGAAATTTTTTTTTAAAATTATTTTTTCTATCTCTTTTTTCATTTATTTATCTTTAAAGTTAGCAATAGCCGAAATTCCATCAACCATTGTCTTTAAAGCTGGCGACAATAGCTATAACGTTTTCCGTATTCCAACCATTGTTTTGGCTGCTAACGGAGATTTATTAGCTTTTTGCGAGGCTCGCCAAGGCGGTGATGCAAATGAGACAGATCTGGTCTTAAAAAGATCATCTGACAATGGAAAAACTTGGGGAGAAATTGAAATAGTACAGGAAAGTGACGATTTTATTTCCTACTATTTTGATGAAAATCGAGAAATTACAATTGGAAATCCAGCGCCAGTCGTTGACCATTTGGATCCAAATCATCCAGGTAGATTATGGCTTCCTTTTACCTTAGAAAATGATCGTATTTTTGTGATATTCAGCGATGATTTTGGTAAATCTTGGTCGGAAAAACGTGAGATCACTGATGATGTAAAAAGAGAAGAATGGGGTTGGTATGCAACGGGGCCAGTTCATTCAATCCAATTAGAGCAAGAACCTTATCGTGGGCGTCTTGTTATTCCATCAGATCACAGTATTGGAGAGGATGGTATTGACGGGGGTCAATATGGAGCTCATACAATACTGAGCGATGATCACGGAAAAACCTGGCGCATTGGAGCACAAGATGATGAGTATGAAAATGGGATGCATTCTAATGAGACCACAGTTGTAGAGCTTAATGATGGCAGTCTTTACTTTAATACTCGCAATCAAAAAGGAGAAGCAGCTGGAACACGTGGAGAGTCTTGGAGTCATGATGGCGGTGAAAATTTTAATTCTCATGATATTAAATGGAAAAATTTTCGTCCCATACAAGGAGTTTTTGATTTGCCCGTAGTCCAAGGAGCATTGTTAAGAGTTGCTGATAACCTGATTTTATTTTCCGGTCCTGATGAAAGTGGGTCATCTGGGAAAGGTCGATATGATATGAGAATTCGCTATTCTAATGACGAGGCCATGACTTGGCATGACGGTCCGCTTATTCATACTGGACAAGCGGCTTATAGTGATATGGTTCTTCTTTCC
>MDSZ01054480.1_pt1 | contig 24787 bp, 23 predicted proteins | sample 811201 | NCBI WGS metagenome assembly MDSZ01 (sample SAMN05326647, study PRJNA326480) | marine metagenome | isolation source: seawater | place: Indian Ocean: North | collected 2010
CCAAAATATGGGGGTGTAGCTCAGTTTGGTTAGAGCGCCTGCCTGTCACGCAGGAGGTCGCGGGTTCGAGTCCCGTCACTCCCGCCACCATATGATAATAATTCTCAATTCACAAAATAATATAACAAATTAGCCCTAAACGACGTGACTAAATTTCACTGTAATTTAGCTTATTAATACTTATAAAAAACTTGTAATAACTATGTTTTTAAAAGCTTTTAATAATAAAAAAATAACTTATAATAAGAATCTTTTCTGAATTTTCTTATTAAAATATTAACAATTATAGACCAATAAATTTATGATAGCTGATGCATTTTTAAGAGACTATTTCTCAATTATTTTATTTTTAGGTATTGCAATTTTACTAAGTTGTGGGTTCATTATACTAAATTTTGCTTTATCTCCAAAAAAACCTGACCCAGAAAAATTGTCTCCTTATGAATGTGGATTTGAACCATTTAATGACTCGAGGATGGAATTTGATATTAGATTTTATTTAGTTGCTATATTGTTTATTATTTTTGACCTTGAGATAGCATTCTTATTTCCATGGGCAATAACACTAGGTGAGATAGGTATTTTTGGATTTATATCAATGATGATATTTTTAGGTATTTTGACTATAGGATTTATTTATGAATGGAAAAAGGGAGCTTTAGATTGGGAATGAAAGAAGTAGGAAATATTAATCAAAATCAAATACCTGAAGAATTTAAAAAAATTGCGGAAGATTTTGGTAAAAATGGATTTGTGACTACATCCATGACTAATTTAGTTAATTGGGCAAGAACAGGATCACTTCACTGGATGACTTTTGGTCTTGCATGCTGTGCTGTAGAAATGATGCAAACTTCTATGCCAAGATATGATTTAGAAAGATTTGGCGCAGCTCCAAGAGCCAGCCCAAGACAATCGGACGTTATGATAGTAGCTGGAACATTAACAAACAAAATGGCACCAGCACTTAGAAAAGTTTACGATCAAATGCCAGAACCAAGATATGTAATATCTATGGGAAGTTGCGCTAACGGAGGAGGATATTATCATTACTCTTACTCTGTTGTAAGAGGATGTGATAGGATTGTTCCAGTTGATATATATGTACCAGGGTGCCCTCCATCTGCGGAAGCTCTATTGTACGGCATAATGCAATTACAAAAAAAGATTAGACAAAAAGGTTCTTTAGAAAGATAAATTAAATGAAACTGTTAAATGACATAGAAAAATATATTAATTCAGAATTAAATACAAAGATTAATAAGTCATCTATAAAATATAATGATTTAAAAATCTACATTGATGAAGAAGACCTTTTAGAGGTGGTTCTATTTTTAAAAAATAATTCAAAGACAAGATTTAAGCAATTGATTGACATAACTGCTGTCGATTACCCTGAAAGAGGTAAAAGATTCAAAATGAGATACTTTTTATTAAGCCATGAAAAAAATATAAGAGCTAATATTGAATTCGAGATTAAAGAAAATGAGGTCGTATCTTCTTTAACCTCTATATTTCCATCTGCCAACTGGATGGAAAGAGAAGTATTTGATATGTATGGAATTTCGTTTAAAGATCATCCCGATCTAAGAAGAATACTAACCGATTATAATTTTCAAGGTTATCCTTTAAGAAAAGACTTCCCCTTAACAGGTCACGAGGAAGTTAGATACAACGAAGAGGATAAAAAAGTAATATACGAGCCTGTAAAGTTAGAGCAAAATTATAGAAATTTTGATTACGAAAGCCCTTGGGAAGGTACAAAATATATTAAAGATCAAACAAAAAATAATGACTAAAGAAACAAAAACAATGAATTTGAATTTCGGGCCACAACACCCAGCAGCTCACGGTGTGCTTAGATTAGTGCTAGAATTAGATGGAGAAGTTGTTGAAAAAGCTGATCCACATATAGGTTTACTACATAGAGGCACTGAAAAGCTAATTGAGCATAAAACTTATAGTCAAGCAGTCCCATATTTCGACAGACTAGACTACGTGGCTCCGATGAACCAAGAACATGCTTTTGCTTTAGCTATTGAAAAAATTTTGAATATTGATGTGCCGATTAGAGCCCAATATATAAGAGTTATTTTTTGTGAAATTGGAAGAATTCTGAGTCACATTTTAAATGTAACAACTCAAGCAATGGATGTAGGTGCTTTAACTCCAACTTTATGGGGTTTTGAAGAAAGAGAAAAATTAATGGGATTTTATGAGAGAGTTTCAGGATCTAGATTACATGCAAACTATTTTAGAGCTGGTGGTGTTCATAAAGATCTTCCAATATCTCTGGAAGATGACATTGCAAAGTTTTGTTTTAATTTCCCAAAAATTATCGATGATCTCGAAACATTACTTACTGATAATAGAATTTTTAAACAAAGAAATGTAGATATAGGAATAGTATCCAAACAGGATGCATTGGATTACTCATTTTCAGGTGTGATGTTAAGAGGTTCTGGTGTACCATGGGATTTAAGAAAATCTCAAACATATGAATGTTACAATCTTTTAGACTTTAAAATTCCAGTTGGAAAAAACGGCGACTGTTACGATCGATATCTTTGTAGAATTGAGGAAATGAGGGAAAGTGTAAAAATAATTTCTCAATCTTTAAAACAGATGCCAAAAGGTCCAGTAAAATCAAACGACGGTAAAATTACCCCTCCACCCAAAAAGCAACTTAAAGAGTCAATGGAGGCTTTAATTCATCATTTTAAGCTATTCACTGAAGGTTTTAGAGTTAAGGAAGACGAAATTTATACTGCTGTAGAAGCTCCAAAAGGAGAGTTTGGGGTTTATTTAATTTCTGATGGTTCAAGTAAACCCTATAAATGCAAAATAAGAGCTCCAGGTTTTTCTCATCTTCAAGCAATGGATTATCTAATAAAAGGTCACATGCTAGCGGATGTTCCTGCAGTATTAGGATCAATGGATATAGTTTTTGGAGAAGTAGATAGATGAGTTTAAAAAAAATTTATAAAGATCAGCCTGAAAATTTTCAATTTAACGAAAAAAACCTTATTCATGCTAAAAACATATTAAAAAACTATCCTGATGGAAAACAACAAAGTGCTGTAATGGCTTTATTATATATAGCACAAAAACAAAATAATAACTGGATACCCCTTGTAGCAATGAAGTATATAGCTAAATTTTTGAAAATGCCGTACATTAAAGTTTACGAAGTTGCCACATTTTATTCAATGTATAATTTATCTCCAGTTGGAGATTATTTTGTACAAGTTTGTACAACTACTCCATGTATGATCAGAGGTGCATATAAATTAGTGGAAGCATGTAAAGAAAAAATCTCTGAAGATCAAAATCAAGTTTCGCATAGTGGAAAATGTTCTTGGGTAGAAGTTGAGTGTTTAGGAGCGTGTGTAAATGCTCCTATGATGCAGATTAATGAAAACTATTTTGAAGATCTTACTAAAGAAAAAACACTTAAAATATTTGATAAAATTATAAACAATGAAATTCCTGAGCCAGGATCTTATAGAGGGAGAAAAAATTCCGAACCTGAAAATAATAGGAAAACATTACTGGATGAGAACAATGCTTAAAGATAAAGACAGGATTTTTACAAATTTGTATAATGACAATAGTTCTTCACTTGATGGCGCTCTTAAAAGAGGTGATTGGTCGAATACAAAAGATATAATTTCAAAAAAAAGAGATTGGATTATAAATGAGATAAAATTATCTGAATTAAGAGGAAGAGGTGGAGCAGGATTTCCTACAGGTTTAAAATGGTCATTCGCGCCAAAAGAAGTCGGGTCTAGACCACACTACTTGGTAATTAATGCTGATGAGTCTGAACCTGGAACCTGCAAAGATAGAGATATTTTAAGATTTGAACCTCAAAAACTTATTGAAGGTTGTCTGATAGCTGCATACGCTGTCAATGCACACATATGCTACATTTATATCAGAGGTGAGTATTATAATGAAGGTTTAAGACTTCAAAGAGCTATTGACGAAGCTTATGAAAAAAAACTAATTGGTAAAAATGCTTCAGGAACAGGTTGGGATTTCGATATTTATATTCATTTTGGTGCAGGAGCATATATCTGTGGTGAAGAAACTGCACTTTTGGAAAGTTTGGAGGGTAAAAAGGGACAACCAAGGCTAAAACCTCCTTTTCCAGCCCTAGTCGGTCTTTACGGTTGCCCAACTATTATCAACAATGTTGAAACAGTAGCTGTAGTTCCTACGATATTGAGAAGAGGAGGAAAATGGTTTGCTTCTTTAGGTAAACCAAAAAATACTGGGACTAAAATATTTTGTATATCTGGTAATGTAAATAAGCCTTGTAATGTAGAAGAGGAAATGGGCGTACCTTTAAAAACTCTTATAGAAAGTCATGCTGGCGGCGTGATAGGTGGGTGGGAAAATTTAAAAGCTGTAATACCTGGAGGATCTTCAATGCCTTTACTTCCAAAAGAAATTTGCGAAACAATAACTATGGATTTTGATAGTCTGGTAAGTCATAAGAGTGGACTTGGTACAGCTGGAATAGTAGTGATTAACAAAGATCAGGACATCATTAAATGTATGGCACGAATTGCGAGATTTTATAAACATGAAAGCTGTGGTCAGTGCACTCCTTGTAGAGAGGGATCTGGTTGGATGTGGAGGATGTTAGAAAGAATGGCCAAAGGAGAAGCATCTAGAGATGAAGTAGACATGCTAATGGATGTGACTAAACAGATTGAAGGACATACTATATGTGCATTCGGTGAAGGTTCTTCATGGCCAGTTCAAGGACTAATTAGACACTTTAAAGACGAAATAATTAAAAGAAATAATTTTGACCCTTTAATAAAGAAAGATAGAGATATTCCTTATCTAGTTGACCAACACTTATTGGAAAAATAATGATTAAATTAAAAGTTAACGATGTTGATATAGAAGTCGAAGAAGGTTTAACAGTTTTACAAGCTTGCGAAATAGCTGGAGCTGAAATACCTAGATTTTGTTATCATGAAAAACTTTCAATAGCAGGAAATTGTAGAATGTGCCTTGTTGAAGTGGAAAAATCTCCAAAACCTGTTGCTTCGTGCGCAATGCCAGCTGCAGAGGGCATGGTCATTAAAACAAATACTGAAAAGGTTGAAAAAGCAAGAAAGGGAGTTATGGAATTTTTGCTAGCAAATCATCCTCTAGATTGTCCTGTATGCGATCAAGGTGGAGAATGTGATTTACAAGATCAATCAATGTTTTATGGAATAGATAAATCAAGATTTAAAGAAAACAAAAGACATGTACCTGAAAAATACATGGGACCATTAATTAAAACCCAAATGACAAGATGCATTCATTGTACAAGATGCATAAGATTTGCAACAGAAGTTGCTGGTGTGCCAGAGTTAGGAGCTATTGGCAGAGGCGAGGATATGCAAATTACAACATATCTAGAAAAGGCAATGGAATCTGAATTATCTGCAAACGTTATCGATCTTTGTCCAGTTGGCGCACTCACTTCGAAACCATATGTTTTCGAAGCTAGACCATGGGAACTGAAAAAAACTGAAACTATAGATGTTATGGATGCAGTTGGTTCAAATATACGTGTTGATACTTATGGTTGGGAAGTAAAACGTGTATTACCAAGAATAAATGAGGATATTAATGAAGAGTGGATTTCAGATAAAACCAGGTATTCTTGTGATGGACTTAAAAGTCAAAGATTAGATACGCCATACATTAAAGAAAACGGAAATTATCTAGCAACATCTTGGAATAAAGCTTACGAAAAAATAACTAATAAAATCAAAAATGTTAAAAATGATGAAATTTCTGGTTTCATAGGTGATTTGCTTAATATGGAAACGTCATTCGCAATTAAAGAATTTTTTGAAAAAATTCTAGAATCAAAATCTTTAGAAAGTAGATCTGAAGATACTTATGTAGATATTAGTAATAGAGAAAATTATATTTTTAATAGCACAATCAACGGCATAGAGGAAACTGATCTGATTTTGTTAATTGGTACCAATCCAAGGTATGAAGCTACAATGTTAAACTCAAGAATAAGAAAATCTTATTTAAAAAATGATTTAAAAATTTACTCTTTTAATGATATTGGAGATTTAACTTATCCATATGAAATTTTAGAAAATAACACTGAAACTTACAAAAAATTCTTAAATAAAACTGGAAAATTTTTTGATTTATTTACCAAATCAAAAAAACCAATGATTATAATGGGTGAATCGTTTTTAAAATTGAAAAGTGGTAAATATTTGTTTAATTTAACGAAAAATTTTTTAAGCGAATATTTTATAAAATCTGATTGGAAACCTCTAAACATCATTTCTAGAAATGCTTCAACTGTTGGTTCCTTTGATTTAAATATTATCCATTCAAATGATGGATATAATAATGTTCTTAGAAGTTTGAAAGATAATAAATACAAAATAGTATTCTTATTTGGTCAAGATAACATTAAATTTAAAAAAAAGGATGAATTTGTAATATATGTAGGTACACATGGAGACCATGGTGCTGAAATTGCAGATGTTATTTTACCTTCGGCTTCTTTTACTGAGCAAGATGGATATTATACAAATTTGGAAGGAAAATTGCAGAAGGCATACAAAGCAAGTTTTCCACCAGGAGATGCTAAGGAGGATTGGGTTATTTTAAATGAGTTATCTCAAATTCTAAAAAATAAAAAAATATTTAATGATAGAGATGTTCTAATTGATGCAATGAAAAATTATTTGAAATTAAATGAAAAAACAAATAATGAAATCAATATTACAGATGATTTTCACAATGAGCCTATATATGTAGATCAAGTAGATTATTATTATTCTAATGTGATCGCCCGCGCCTCCAAAACAATGTCAGAATGTAGACATTTAAGACTTAATCTAAAAAGTACAGGTACAGAAGGCTAAAAATGATTGCGTATATTAATATATTGTTGATTGAGGTGTATAAAATTTTATTGTTAGTATTACCAGTATTAACAGCAGTTGCTCTTATTGTGTGGTTAGATAGAAGAGTTTGGGCATTCGTTCAAAAAAGGAGAGGGCCAAATGTAGTTGGACCATTTGGTTTATTTCAATCTTTAGCTGATGCTTTAAAATACATTTTTAAAGAAATAATTATTCCAGCAACCTCAAACAAAATTATTTTTATTTTGGCTCCAATTGTCACTATGACATTAGCTTTAATAGCCTGGGCTGTAATACCTTTTGGTATAAACACTGTGCTTGCAGATATAAATGTCGGTATCTTATATATTTTCGCAGTATCATCACTTGGTGTTTACGGAATCATAATGGGTGGATGGGCTTCTAATTCAAAGTATCCTTTTTTTGGTTCCATAAGATCTGCAGCTCAAATGGTATCATACGAAGTGTCAATCGGGGTAATAATTATTAATGTATTACTTTGTGTTGGATCATTAAACCTTAGCGATATAGTTCTCGCACAACAAAGTACCTGGTTTATTTTACCTTTGTTTCCTATGTTTGTGATTTTTTTTATTTCAGCTCTAGCAGAAACAAATAGACCTCCATTTGATCTTCCTGAGGCAGAGGCAGAACTTGTTGCTGGATATCAAACAGAATATTCAGGCATGATGTATGCAATGTTTTGGCTAGGAGAATATGCAAATATATTATTAATGTGTGCTTTAGGATCTATTTTATTTTTAGGTGGGTGGTTATCGCCAATAGATATTTATCCATTTAATGAAATTCCAAGTCCAATATGGTTAGTTATTAAAATGATCTTATTGTTTATACTGTTTGCTTTAGTAAAAGCAATTGTACCAAGATATAGATATGATCAATTAATGAAGCTTGGATGGAAAGTGTTTTTACCTTTTTCGCTATTTTATGTTGTTTTAACATCTAGCTTTTTACTATATTTTGATATGCTACCAGGAACTTAATTATGAAAATTGGAAGAATTTTTAAAACGATATTTTTATTGGACTTCTTAGTGGGATTAATAATAGCTATAAAAGAAACTTTTAAAAAAAAAAGACACTTAATTATCCTTTTGAAAAAGGCAAAATAAGCCCTAGAGCAAGGGGAGAACATGCCTTAAGAAGATATCCAAATGGTGAAGAAAGGTGTATAGCCTGTAAATTATGCGAAGCAGTATGTCCGGCTCAAGCAATAACAATTGAGTCGACTGAAAGAGAAGATGGGAGCCGTAAAACAACTAGATATGATATTGACATGCTTAAATGCATTTATTGTGGTCTTTGTGAGGAATCATGTCCAGTAGATGCAATAGTTCAAGGGCCTAATTTTGAATTCGCAACAGAAACAAGAGAAGAATTATATTATAATAAGGAGAAACTTCTAGAAAATGGAGATAGGTGGGAAAATATTTTATCAGCAAATATAAAAGCAGATAATTCCCACAGATAATCTAATGATTATACAATCAATTTTTTTTTATTTTTTTTCTATTATAGCGATAGTTTCTGCAATTATGGTTACTGTTTCAAGAAATACAGTGCATTCAGTTTTTTTTTTAATTTTAGACTTTGTAAGTATATCTTGTCTTTTTATAATGGGTGGAGCCGAATTTCTTGGAATGATAATGTTAATCGTATATGTAGGGGCAGTTGCAGTCCTTTTTTTGTTTGTTGTAATGATGTTAAATGTAGCACAGCAAGAAAATGAATGGTTTCAAAGTAAAAAGGGAAAAGAGCAAAGTAGTTCACATATTCCAGTAGGTTTTTTAATAAGCGCTATAATATTTTTTGAGCTGATAATTGTAATAGGTGGGTGGAAATTTACACCAGAAATTAAAAGTTTAAATAATCTTGACTTGAAAATTGGGGCAACAAATACTCATTCAATTGGATCAGTGTTATATACTGATTTTATTTTACTATTTCAAATTTCTGGAATGATTTTATTGGTATCAATGATAGGTGCAATTGTATTAACTTATAAAAAAAGAAAGGGACTAAAGCGTCAAAGTTATATTAATCAAATATCTAGAGAGAAAACAACAGGAGTAGAATTGATTGAAGTTGAGAAAAATAAAGGAGTAAAGATAGATGTTTGAAATTGGCTTAGGACATTATTTAACGCTCGGGGCAATAATATTCACTATTGGTGTAGCAGGCATATTTTTAAATAGAAAAAACATAATTGTTATACTTATGAGCATAGAGCTTATTCTTCTAGCTGTGAATATAAATTTAGTTTCTTTTTCCGCATATTTGAATGATTTGACAGGTCAAATATTCACTCTCTTTATATTAACTGTTGCAGCTGCGGAGGCCGCTATAGGATTAGCAATTATAGTTGTCTATTTTAGAAATTCTGGAACTATCAGAGTTGAAGAGATAGATAATCTGAAAGGATAAAGTGGAATATTTAATTCTTTTCCTACCTTTATTCGGAGCTGTTATTTCTGGTTTCTATGGAAATAAAATAGGTCAATTTCGTAGTGAAATTTTAAATTCGTCTTTAGTCACTTCTTCTGCAATATTGTCATTAATCATCTTTTATAAAGTAATTTATCTCGACTATAGTGCAAATATAAATATCGCAACTTGGATTAATTCTGGATCATTAAATGTAAATTGGTCAATTAAAATTGATGCATTGTCTTCCATGATGCTAGTTGTGGTAACAGTTATATCTGCGATCGTACATATTTACTCAATCGGCTACATGTCTGATGATCCACATAAATCAAGATTTATGTCTTATCTATCATTATTTACTTTTGCAATGCTAACATTAGTAACCTCAGATAATTTCTTACAACTATTTTTTGGTTGGGAAGGTGTAGGACTTTGTTCTTATCTATTGATTGGTTTTTGGTTTAAAAAAGATAAAGCTAACGCAGCGGCAATTAAAGCATTTTTAGTAAATAGAGTTGGAGATTTTGGTTTTGCATTAGGAATTTTTTTAATATTTTATTTATGCGGGTCTGTAAATTATGATGAAGTATTTCAAATTATACCAAATCTAATAAATGAAGAAATTTCTTTCATTGGCTTAAATGTAAATCCGATAGACTTGATTTGTATATTATTATTTATTGGCTCGATGGGGAAATCAGCACAAATTTTTTTACATACTTGGCTACCTGATGCTATGGAGGGCCCAACGCCAGTATCTGCATTGATACACGCTGCAACTATGGTAACAGCTGGAGTTTTTTTAGTCGTAAGATGTTCTCCAATATTTGAATATTCTCCTTTAGCTTTGTCCATAGTTACAATTATTGGTATGACTACGGCAATATTTGCTGCAAGTGTAGCATTAGTTCAAGATGATATAAAAAAAATAATAGCATACTCTACATGTAGTCAACTTGGATATATGTTTTTTTCAGCAGGAGTTGGAGCTTATAATGTTGCTATGTACCATTTGTTTACACATGCCTTTTTTAAGGCCTTATTATTTCTAGGATCTGGTTCAGTAATTCATGCTTATAAAGATGAGCAAAATATAAATTTAATGGGAGGATCTTATAAAAAACTTCCCTATACATACACTTTAATGATTATTGGGACACTAGCTTTGACAGGTTTTCCATTTTTATCAGGATTTTATTCTAAAGATGCTATTATTGAGTTTGCGTATCTTGATGGTACATTTCTAGGTTACTCAGCAGCATTTATAGGTATTTGCACTGCAATTTTGACTGCGATTTATTCATGGAGGTTAATTTTTAAAACATTCCACGGAAAATTTAATAATATTCAAGTTAAATTTGAAAAATTACATGAATCTCCAAAAATAATGATCATACCTCTTTTGGTGCTTGCTATAGGAGCAATTTTTTCAGGTTATGTTTTTAAAGAATTATTTATTGGTATTAATAGCTCAAATTCATTTTGGAAATCATCAATTTATTATTTAAATCCCTTGAGTACTGAACATCCGCCTTTATGGTTTCTTTTAACAACACCCATCTTAGTAATTTTAGCTATACCATTTTCATATTTAATTTTTTTAAAAAATAAAAATTTATCTAAACAAATAATGGAAAATAATCTTCCGTTTTACGAGTTTTTAAAAAATAAGTGGTATTTTGATGAATTGTATAACTATACTATTGTTTTACCATGTAAAAAAATTGGATATTTCTTTTGGAAATTTATAGATGGTCTAATCATCGATAGATTTGGACCTGATGGAATATCAAAAGTAGTAAAAAAAATCTCAAATAAAGCTGTACAATTTCAGTCTGGTTTTATTTATCAATATGCATTTATTATGCTATTAGGCTTTTCTATAATATTAACTATTTTAATTATTAACTAATGAATTTTCCAATTATCTCATCATTGATTTTACTACCTCTTGTTGGCTCTATTTTTATTTTATTTATAAAATCTTCAGAGAACAATAAGTCTTCTAAAAATGTAGCTTTATTTATTTCTATAGCAAATTTTTTATTATCTATTTATTTATGGATAATTTTTGACAATTCTTTAAGCGATTTTCAATTTGTTGAAGAAAAATCTTGGATTAACGGTATAATAAATTACAAAGTTGGTGTCGATGGTATATCAATATTATTCGTGTTATTAACAACATTTATAACTCCTTTGTGTGTTTTAAGTGTCAACACAACAATTAAATATAGATTAAAAGATTTTCTAATAGCAATATTAATTTTGGAAACACTTATGATAGGTGTTTTTTGCTCATTAGATTTGGTTGTATTTTATCTTTTTTTTGAGGGTGGATTAATACCCATGTTTTTAATTATTGGTATTTGGGGAGGAAGTAGAAGAGTTTATTCTGCATTTAAATTTTTTCTATATACTTTGTTAGGTTCTGTTTTAATGCTCATTGCTATTATTAGTATTTACTGGCTTGCTGGTACTACGGATGTGACAAAACTATATGAGATTGGCATTGAGGATAGTTATGAATATTTACTTTGGCTCGCCTTTTTTAGTTCATTCGCTGTAAAGACTCCAATGTGGCCAGTTCATACTTGGTTACCTGATGCGCATGTGGAGGCTCCTACCGCAGGGTCAGTCTTGCTGGCTGCAATCCTTTTAAAAATGGCTGGTTATGGTTTTATAAGATTCTCTTTAGGATTATTTCCAGTTGCTTCTGATTATTTTGTTCCACTGATATTTGTATTAAGTATTATTGCAATAATTTACACATCTTTAGTGGCTTTAATGCAGGATGATATGAAAAAACTCATAGCTTATTCATCGGTTGCTCATATGGGTTTTGTAACTTTAGGTATATTTACCATGACTCAGCAAGGTATAGAGGGAAGTATTTTTCAAATGATAAGTCATGGACTTGTGTCTGCTGCTTTATTTTTATGTGTTGGTGTAGTGTATGAACGTCACAAAACGAGGCTAATAAATAAATATGGTGGACTTGTTAATATAATGCCTAAGTATGCACTTCTATTAATGATTTTTACATTAGGCGCAGTAGGATTGCCAGGTACTACCGGATTTGTAGGGGAATTTTTGATTTTAATGGGAACTTTTAAAATAAGTTTTTTAGCAGCTGTATTAGCTAGTTTAGGAGTGATTTTGAGTGCTGCTTATATGCTATGGCTTTATAGAAGAGTTATATTTGGCAATATATTTAACGAAGAATTAAAAAAAATGGTGGATCTAAGTACCAGTGAGAAGATAATTTTGTGGACTTTAGCAATACCAACTATTTTTTTTGGCTTCTATCCACAACCCCTTTTTGAAACAATTGATGTATCAATAACAAATTTTTTAGAAATATATAATTTTAATTTAGAAACGAATTTAGCAAATAAAAAATGATAATAAATAATATTAACTATATATCATCTGAAATTTTTTTGTCTCTAGCTATAATGCTTCTTTTAATATTTGGAGTTTTTAAAAAAAATAGTAGTAGTATTGTTTATAGTTTATCTATAATAACCCTTATTATTATTTCAGTACTTAATTTCAACTTATTCAATTTAGATGAAAAAATTATTTTTAAAAATAGCTATAAAATTGATTATCTTTCAACCCTGATGAAAGTATTAATAATATTTTCAGGGATCTTTATTATGCTTAATTCTTCCAATTATCTTAAATCAATAAAAATATTTAAAATCGAATATCCAATTTTGTTATTGAGCTCGATTTTAGGTATGATGATTATGATTAGCTCTAATGATCTGATTGTTTTTTATATGGGTTTAGAATTACAATCACTTGCATTATATGTGTTAGCCTCATTCAACAGAAATAATAAATTATCTTCAGAATCTGGCTTAAAGTATTTTGTTTTAAGCGCTTTATCATCTGGACTGTTGTTATATGGATGTTCTCTAATTTATGGATTTGCTGGCTCCACTAATTACGACCAAATCTCCATGAATATTCTTGAAGCACAATATGGCTTAACATTAGGTATTGTATTTATTATAGTTGGTTTAGCATTTAAAATATCTGCGGTGCCATTTCATATGTGGGCACCAGACGTCTATCAAGGATCACCAACATCAGTAACAATTTTTTTTGCAATCCTTCCCAAAATTGCGGCTTTAACTGTTTTTATAAAATTTTTATATGTCCCATTTTTAAATTTGATTGAACAATGGCAGATAATAATAATATTTTTGTCCATAGCCTCTATGGTATTTGGATCAGTTGCTGCAATAGGACAAAGAAATCTTAAAAGATTAATGGCTTATTCCTCAATTAGCCACATGGGGTTTGCGTTAGCAGGATTATCTGTTGGTACAAACGAGGGCATTCAAAGCTCAATAGTTTATATTTCTATCTATTTAGTTATGAATTTAGCATTCTTTAGTTGTCTATTTATGCTTAAAAGAAGTGATAATTATTATGAAGAGCTTGATGATCTTTCAGGTTTGTCTAAAAACCATCCAATTTTAGCATTGTCATTTTTAATTTCATTATTTTCATTAGCCGGTATACCTCCGTTAGCAGGTTTTTTTGCAAAATTTTATATCTTTTTAGAAGTTATAAATAAAGAAATGTATTATTTAGCAATAATTGGATTGCTATCAACGGTAATAGCCGCATTCTATTATCTCAGGATTATTAAAATAATTTATTTTGATCATGAAAAAGATAGTTACGATACTAATCACAATATTGGATTAAAATTTTCTTTGCTATTTTCAACAATATTAATTCTTGTATATTTTACCTATCCTCGAATTCTTCTTGATATAGTATCAAAAATTCAAATTATATAAATGAGACTTAAGTTGTTCTCATACAAGAAAGTTAAAAGTACAAATGATGTTGCTATAAGAAAAATTAGATTAAAAAAAAACAAGGAATTATTATTTCTGAGGAACAAACAAATGGGCGCGGTAGATACGGAAAAAAATGGATATCAATAAAAGGTAATTTATTCTTAACTATATTTTTTCAAATAAATTTAAAATCTAATATTGAAAAATTAACCATCTTTAATTGTGAGATAGTAAAAAGAGCACTCAGTATTTTCATTAAAAAAAATATCAAAATTAAATATCCTAATGATATCTATTTAAATAAAAAAAAGTTATGCGGAATACTTCAGGAAATATTAAATTACAAAGGAAAAAAATATATTATTATAGGAATCGGTGTTAATATTGTTGATAGTCCACTAATTAAAAATTATAACACTACTTTTGTTAACAAAAATGTTAAAAAAATTATTACGAAAGATATGGTTTTTTCAAAATTAAAAAAATTTTATGAAATTAATATTTATAAGTTAAAAAAATGTATTTAGTAGGTGATATAGGAAATACCGAGGTAAAAATTTTTTTACTAAATAAAAATTATATATTAAAAAAAAAATTAACCATTAAAACTAATAAGATAAAAAGAAGTGGACTTAGTAATATTTTATTTCCTCTTTTGTCTAAAATAAATAAATTAGATAAAATTTTATTTTGTAGTGTAGTTCCAAGCGTTTATAAGATTATAAAAAAATTTCTTGAATACAAATTCAAATGTAAATGTAATGAAATAAAGCAACTAAATTTAACTAAATTAATTCATATATATATTAATAAAAAAAAAGTTGGATCTGATAGGATTGTGAATGCAATTGGTGCTGTCAAATCTTATAGAAATTTAATAATTTTAGATTTTGGGACAGCAACCACATTTGATGTAGTCAAAAATAAATCCTATCTTGGTGGTGTAATAGCTCCTGGATTAAGACTTTCATTAAATACTTTATCTAATAAAGCAAGATTAATACCAAAAATAAGCTTTTCAAAACCTAAATCAATCATTGGTAAAAATACTGTTGAGGCAGTAAGATCTGGTTTTTATTGGGGTTATATTGGTCTAATAAATAATATTATTAAATTAATAAAAAAAAAATCAAAAATAAAATTTAAAATTATTATTACAGGAGGTTTTGGACATTTATTTACTAACTCTATTGCATATCCCACAATATTAGATAAAGAATTGATATTAAAGGGTTTAGTAAATATTCTAAAAAATTAAATAATATGAATGATGAAATACTTTATTGTCCATTAGGTGGTGCTGGTGAGATAGGAATGAATTTAAACTTATTTGCTTTTGGCAAACCTGAAAATCATAAATGGATAATAGTTGATTTAGGAGTGACTTTTGCAGACGATTCAATACCTGGTGTAGATCTAATACATCCAGACACAGGTTTTATAGAAGATAAAAAGGACAATTTACTAGGGATAGTATTAACACATGCTCACGAAGATCATATAGGTGCAGTCGCGCATGTTTGGCCAAAACTAAAGTGCAATATTTATGCTACCCCATTTACAGCGTCATTAGTTAGTGAAAAATTTAAAGAAAAAAAAATTGATATTTCAAAATATTTAAAAATAGTTCAATTAGGAAACTCTATATTACTTGGAAGTTTTAAAATTGAGTTTGTCTCACTTACACATTCAATTGTAGAGCCAAATGCCCTATTTATCGAGACTCCGATTGCTAAAATTTTACACACAGGAGATTGGAAATACGACCCATTTCCTCTTGTTGGTAAAAATTTAGATATTAATAGACTAAAAGAAATTGGGAATAAAGGTGTAACATTAATGACATGTGACTCAACCAATGTATTTAGTGTTGGAAGATCTGGCTCGGAAGACGACGTAAGAAAAAGCTTACTAAAAATAATTGAGAGTTTAAAAAGAAAAATAATAGTAACATCATTTGCATCAAATGTTGCTAGAATGGAAACCATTTTTTACTGTGCAAAAAAAACTGGTAGGCAAATTTCACTAGTGGGAAGATCAATGCAAAGAATTTATAAGGCAGCAAAGCAATGTGGTTATCTAAAAGATGTAATTGAACCTATAGACTCGAGAGAATCAAAAAATATTTCAAGAGATAAAATGATTTATTTGTGTACTGGTAGCCAAGGCGAGCCTATGGGAGCCATGACAAGAATATCAAATTATTCACATCCAGATGTTTATGTTGAGGCAGGAGATGCAGTTATTTTTTCATCAAAAATTATTCCTGGCAATGAGAAAAAGCTCTACAAACTTCATAATCAACTAGTAAGAGACGGAATAGAAGTTATTTCTGAGGAAACTGACTTTGTTCATGTTTCAGGACATCCAAATAGAGACGATTTAAAAGATATGTATCAATGGATCAAGCCAAAATCAATAATACCTGTTCATGGTGAGCAGAGACACATGTTAGAGCATATAAATTTTGCAAAAGAAATGAAGGTTCCATTTCCTATTAAAGTTGAAAATGGAGATATTGTAAGAATTAGTAGCGATGGTAATGTTGAATTATTCGATAAAGCACCTTACGGTAAAATATTACTAGATGGAAATATAGGTGTTGATGAGGATGCAATTTCGATTAAAGAAAGAAAGAATTTATCTAATAATGGGTATTTACAGATAACTATTTTAATCACACCTAAAGGAAAAGTACATAATAAACCAATAATAAACTTTTTGGGACTGCCTATTAATAATAAAGATGATTTTAAATATTTAATAGAGCAAGAAATAGAAAAATTAATTAGAACCTTTTCACTCAACAATAATAGACAATATGAAAATTTGACTGAAACACTAAAAATTAACTGTAGAAAATTTGTAAAGGAAAAGACTGGCAAAAAACCATTAACCAATATAAATTTATTAAGAATTTAACTATATGTTATTATCAAAATCACTAATTCCTATTTTAAAAAATAATCCTTCTGAAGCAAAAATTAAATCTCATAGACTTATGTTAAGAACAGGAATGATTAAACAATCTTCTGCTGGCATATACTCTTGGCTTCCACTTGGATTTAAAGTTATGAAAAAAATTGAAAATATAGTTAGGGAGGAACAAAATAGAATTGGGGTACAAGAAATTTTAATGCCAACAATACAGTCAAGCGAAATATGGAGAGAAAGTGGTAGATATGATGATTATGGTGAAGAAATGTTAAGAATTAAAGATAGGCAAAACAGAGAATTGCTCTATGGACCAACAAATGAGGAGCTTATTACGGAAATATTTAGATCCTCAATTAAATCTTATAAGTCTTTACCACAATTATTATACCATATTCAATGGAAGTTCAGAGATGAATTAAGACCAAGATTTGGAATAATGCGATGTAGAGAATTTTTTATGAAAGATGCTTACTCATTTGACATTAATGATAACGAAGCTTTATTTTCTTATAACAAATTTTTTTTATCTTACTTAAGAACTTTTAAAAAATTGAATTTATCAGCAATACCAATGTCAGCTGATACTGGACCTATTGGAGGTAGTTTATCACACGAATTTATTATTATTGCAGAAACTGGTGAAAGCAAAATTTATACTGATAAAAGAATATTTGAGGTAAATTATGAAAATATAAATTTAACAAAAGAAAATTTGATAAAATTAAGAGAAAAATTTGACAAATTTTATGCTGTTACAGACGAAAAATTTAATAAAGAAGACTTTAATAAGTATGTTTCAGATGAGTATAAAGTGGAAACAAAAGGAATTGAAGTTGGTCATATATTTTATTTTGGCGATAAGTATTCCAAACCTATGAATGCCTCTGTTGATATAGAGGGTAAAAAACAGTATGTAAAAATGGGTTCTTATGGCGTAGGTGTTTCAAGACTAGTAGGTGCCATTATCGAGGCAAAATATGATGAGGAAAACCAATTGATGAAATGGCCCATAACAATATCCCCTTACCATTGTGCAATTTTACCATTAATAAATAAAAATGAAAAAAATAATCTTGATAAAGCAAACAATATATCAAAATTACTTCAAAATAATAAAATTGACACAATTATAGATGATACAGAAGATAGTATATCTGCAAAAATGAAAAAATTTAATTTAATCGGTATACCATATCAAATAATAATTGGGAAAAATACAGGTGGAGATTTTTTTGAATTTAAAGAAGTAGATAAAAAACCTATTAAAATAACGTTAGAAAAAATAATCGAAATAATTAATAAAGAAATTTTAAATTGATATCACCATTAGAAAAAAAAATTACATTAAGGTATTTATTCACAAGAAAAAAAGATGGTTTCTTAAATGTTATATCAATTTTTTCTTTTACAGGAATTTCTTTAGGTGTTGCAGTATTAATAATTGTGATGTCGGTTATGAATGGTTTTAGATCTGAATTAATAAATAAAATTATAGGATTTAATGCTCATGTTGTTATTAAACCATACGAAAAAAAAATAGATCCTAATAAATTTAAGGTTAATCAATTAAAAAAAATTACAAAAAAAATTTTAATAAGCAATAGTGCTGAAGGTATAATTATAAATAATAATTATACAAAAGGTGTATTATTTAGAGGTTATAAGGCAAAAAGTTTCAAAAAACTTGATTTAGTAAATAACAAGAATTTTAGAGGTAATGCTCGTTTAAACTTAAAACATATATCCATTGGGAAAGAGTTAAGCTACATATTAGACGCAGAAATAGGTGATAAAATTGTTTTAATGTCTCCTTTCGGCGTTGACTCAATAGTTGGATCTCTGCCCAAACAAGAGGCATACATCGTTGATTCTATTTTTGAAAGTGGACTTTTAGAGTTTGACCAAAATGTTGTATTTATAAATATTAATGATTTAGAAAATATGTTTAATTTAGATTTATCATCTAGATTTGTAGAATTATTTTTGAAAAACCCCAGAGATGTTGAAAAAAATCGTATAGATTTACAAAAAATTTTTAAAGATGAATTAATATATCTATGGTCTGATCTGAATAAGTCACTTTTTTCTGCTTTAAAAATAGAGAGAAATGTTATGTTTATAATTTTGTCACTTATTATAATAGTTGCTGCATTTAATATAATTTCAGGATTGACTATATTAGTTAAAAATAAAACCAGAGAAATAGCGATTTTAAAATCAATAGGTGTACAAAATATATCTATTAAAAAAATATTTTTTTTAGTAGGCTTAATTATTGGTATAAGTGCAACGGTTTTTGGAATTTTGTTAGGTATTGTTTTTTCCATTTACGTAGAAGAGATTAGAATCTTTTTAAGTGAATTTTTTAAAATTAAAATATTTCCAGAGGAGATATACTTTTTAAGTAAAATGCCTTCAGAATTAAATATAAAATCTATAAGCTTAATAGGATTAATATCAATTTTAATTACATCTATTGTTTCATTATATCCTGCATCTAAGGCTGCTAATTTAGATCCAATTAAGTCGTTAAAATATGAATAACATTATTATAGACATAAAAAATTTATCAAAAACATATAATAATAAATTAAAAATATTAAAAAAAATAAATTATTCTTTTAAAAGAGGCAAAACATACTCTATAGTTGGTCCTTCTGGCTCTGGAAAGTCGACACTATTAAATATCCTTTCATTAATAGACAGACCATCTAAAGGAAATATTATTATAAATGGAAAAAAAATTGTTTTTTCCAACAAAAATTATAATGATAAATTAAGGGCCAATAAAATTGGTATAATATATCAAAGTCACAATTTGTTACCCGATTTCAACGCATATGAAAATATATTATTATCAAAATTAGTGTTTGAAAATAACGAAACAATTGCCAAAAAAGAAGCAATTTATTTTTTAAAAAAGGTTGGTCTGTATAATAGAATGAATTTTTTTCCATCTGAATTATCAGGAGGTGAGTCTCAAAGGATAGCTATTGCAAGAGCATTAATAAAGTCTCCAGATATAATTATAGCAGATGAACCTACTGGTAGTCTTGATAGTAAAAATGCAAAAGAAATTTTTAATTTATTTATGAAATTAAAGAATAAAAAAAGAGTTATTATTTTTGCAACCCATAATATGTATTTTGCAAAAATGGCAGATTACAGATTGCAGATTAAAAATGGTTATATACAATCGATTAATGCAAGAATCTCAAAAAATTAAATCTTTTTCACATTTTAAACTTCATACTCAATATTCAATTTGCGAAGGAGCCATTAAGATCGATAATCTAAAAGATTTCTGTAAATCTAATAAAATTAAATCTATAGGTATATCTGACACCGCCAACTTATGTGGCGTTTTAGAATTTTCTGAGGCTATTTCAAAACAGGGAACACAACCAATTATAGGTACTCAGATAAATTTTGAATATAAAAATGAAAAAGGTTTGCTTACTTTGATTGCTAAAAATGAGGTCGGTTACAAAAAATTAGTTGAATTATCATCAAGATCTTTTTTAGAAAATGATAACTTATCTGATCCATTCTGTAAAATTGAAGATTTATATTCTTCAAATGAGGATATAATTGTTATGTCTGGGACTATAAACGGTTTAATAGGTAAATTATTTAATAAAAGCAAATTTGAAGATATTGAAAAAATTTTTCTGAACTTAAAAAAATTTTTTAATAATAATTTTTATATTGAGATACAAAGACATGGAGACTTAAACGAAAAACAATTTGAATTATATAATCTAAATCTTTCTTCAAAGTTTAACATCCCAATAATTGCTACGCATGAAGTTTTTTATATAGATAAAAATATGCATGATGCTCATGAAGCGCTCATATGCATTGGAAACAAAACTTATCTTAATGACGTTAATAGAATTAAATATAGTGACAATCATTATTTAATGTCTGATGATGAAATGAAGAAATTATTTTATGATTTACCTGAGGCTTTAGAAAATAATTATAATCTTCCACTAAGATGTAGTTTTAGACCATCATTTTCAAAACCTATACTTCCAAATATTAGCTCCGCAGATGATGGTAGCGCCGATGATAAATTAATCAATGATTCATATAATGGATTAATATCTAAATTTAAAACTATTTTCTGTGAGAGGGATGAAAGTCCAAAAAATCATAAGTATTACAATCTTTATAAAGATAGATTGGAGCATGAATTAAAAATTATTAATGAAATGAAATATTCAAGTTATTTTTTAATTGTAGCAGATTATATAAATTGGGCTAAAAATAACGATATTCCTGTAGGCCCTGGGAGAGGTTCTGGTGCTGGTTCATTAGTTGCTTGGTGCCTATCTATAACGGATGTAGACCCAATAAAGTTTAATTTAATATTTGAAAGATTTTTAAATCCAGCAAGGATATCCATGCCAGATTTTGATATAGACTTTTGCGAGGAAAAAAGAGATCAAGTTTTTAAATATTTAGCTTTAAAATATAAAGACAGTGTTGCTCATATTATAACTTTTGGAAAACTAAAAGCGAGGATGGTAATTAGAGATGTAGGAAGAGTTATTGGTTTGCCTTATGGTTTCGTAGATAATATAGCTAAAATGATCCCCTTTGACCCATCAAGACCTCAGAGTCTTATTGAGTGCATTAACTCCGAACCAAGATTACAGAAAATGATAAAAGAGGATAAAAGAGTTAAAAAATTAATTGACTTGTCTTTAAAGCTAGAAGGACTTAATAGAAATGTTGCAACACACGCTGCTGGAGTAGTAATAGCTGATAAAAAACTAACTAATAGTGTCCCTTTATATAGTGATCCATCGGCAAATTTATTGCTACCCTCAACACAGTTCGACATGTATTCAGCTGAAAATGCTGGTTTAATAAAATTTGATTTTTTAGGATTAAAGACTTTAACAGTTATAAATAAAACTGAAAAATTAATTAATCAATTTAAAAAATTTAATATTAAAGAAATTGATTTTGAAGACGAAAAAGTTTTTAAAAGTTTATCCTCAGGTAATACCGTAGGATTGTTTCAATTAGAAAGCTCTGGGATGAAAGATGCTTTAATAAAAATGAAGCCTACAAATCTTGAAGATATTATTGCTCTTGTTGCTTTATACAGACCAGGACCAATGAGTAATATACCTATTTATAATGAGTGCAAAAATGGATTAAGACAACCAGATTATATTCATCCATTACTAGAGGAAATTTTAAAACCAACATATGGAGTTATAATTTACCAAGAACAAGTCATGCAAATAGCACAAAAACTTTCTGGATTTTCTGCAGCAGAGGCAGATATTTTAAGAAAAGCTATTGGCAAAAAAAAAAGAGCTGAGGTAGAAAAACAAAAAATTAGATTTATTGAAGGTGCGGTCAAAAATGGTATTTCAAAAGATGTTGCAGCAGGAATTTTTTTAAAAATTGAACCATTTGCTGAATATGGTTTCAATAAAAGTCATGCCGCAGCATACGCAATTATAGCATATCAAACAGCATTTCTTAAAACATATTATCCTAATGAATTCTTTGCAGCATCTATGACGATGGATATATCTAATCAAAAAAAATTAGGCGAGTTTTATGAGGAAATAGTAAGATTAAATATTGAAGTTATAAGGCCTAATATCAATGAATGTTTCGCAAATTTTAAATCTAAGAAAGGCAAATTATATTATGCACTAGGCGGAATTAAAAACGTAGGTTTTGAAGCAATTTCAAATATTGTTGATGAGAGAATAAAAAACGGAAAATTTAAATCAATAATTGATTTTATTAATAGAGTGAATCCTAAAGATATAAATAAACTTCAGTTGGAAGGCTTAATTAAATCTGGGGCTTTTGATAATTTAATTAATAATAGATTATCTTTATTCAGCTCTGTTCCAAATTTGATTTTAAAATCAAAAAATATTCATGAAAGTAAAATTAATAATCAAATAAATCTATTTGATAATCATGAAAATGATAAAGAAGTAGTAATTGAAAAAAAAGATTGGGATTTTGAAGAAAGATTAAATAAAGAATTTGAATCTGTTGGTTTTTTTATATCGGATCATCCTTTAAATAAATATAAAAATTATTTTGACCAATTTCAAATAAAAAATTATTTAGAATTTAGTAAAAGCGATAATTTAGAAACAAATATTGCAGCAACAATATTAAAAATTCAGGAGAGAAAAACAAATAAAGGTAACTCTTATGCTATAATAAAATTTTCTGATCTTTCTACATTTTTTGAATTATTTATTTTTTCAGAAATCCTCGAGTCCAACAGAAATATTTTAAAAGAGGGAAATACAGTTTTTTTGAAATTGATTAAATCAATTAATAGCAATGAAAACCAGCAAAAAAGAATTAACATTAAACAAATTTCAAAAATAAGCGATCTTTTAAATGCTTCAGTTAATTCGGTAAAATTTATTTTAAATAGTTATATTGAATTAGAAAAGCTATCTAAATACTTAGAAACTAAGGGAAAAACAAAAATAAGTATTGATTGCAGACTAAATGGTAAAATATTGAGTTTTAATCTTAAAAATAAAAGATTTATTGATCAAAAATCAATAAATTCAATAAAAAATGACAATATCAGAGTAAATATTTTATAAAAAAACTTGTTTTATTTTAAATAAGTTTGTAAAAACCGTGAAAATAAACGCACACAATTTTATGGTTTAAATACCCCCGGTCCATTAAATGGAAGAAATTGTGGAGGCTTAACCGGAAATATTATGAAGATACCACAAATAACAATACAACAATTACTTGAAGCTGGAGTACATCTAGGTCACAAAACACTTAGATGGAATCCAAAAATGAAAAAATATATTTTTGGAAAAAGAGATTCTATTCACATAATTGATTTAACACAAACTTTAGAGCTAACCAAAGTAGCTCTTGAGAAAATTTATGAAACTATCGCTAATAACGGAAAAATTTTATTTATATCTACAAAAAAACAAGCTTCAGAGTCAATTGCTGAACTTGCAAAAAGTACAAATCAATATTACGTAAACTATAGATGGCTAGGCGGAATGTTAACTAATTGGGGTACTATCTCAAACTCAATTAAAAAGTTACAAAAGATTAATTTAGATCTAAAATCAGAAAATAGAGGGTTTACAAAAAAAGAACTTTTAAAAATGAGTTCACAAAGAGATAAACTGGAAAGATCTCTAGGTGGTATTTCACAAATGAAAAAAACACCAGATTTAGTATTTGTAATAGATACAAATTATGAAACTTTAGCAATAAAAGAGTCAATTAAACTTGGAATACCTGTTATTGCTATATTAGATACAAACTCAAATCCTGATGGTATAGACTTTCCAATACCTGGAAATGATGATGCAAGAAGATCAATTGATTTGTATTGCAATCTTATAAAAGAAACAATTGAAACCGCAAAACAAAATATTGTTATCCCTGAAAATAAAGTTACACCTGAAGCTGTATCAGATAAAAACCACGAAAAAAAAGAAAAAAATATAAACTAAAATGAGTAACTTAGATAAAGTAAAAGAGCTTAGAAAAGCTACTGGAGCTGGTTTTAAAGATTGTAATAATGCACTAAAAGAATCTGGCGATGATATCGAAAAAGCAATTGAAATTTTACGTGTAAAAGGTATCTCAAAAGCATCAAAAAAAATGTTAAGAG
>MDSZ01071276.1_pt1 | contig 24787 bp, 9 predicted proteins | sample 811201 | NCBI WGS metagenome assembly MDSZ01 (sample SAMN05326647, study PRJNA326480) | marine metagenome | isolation source: seawater | place: Indian Ocean: North | collected 2010
TAGATTCTACCAGTCTTTGAAAATCTCTCTTGCTGCGAGTAACTTTGGATCGTTCTCGCCTTTTTCGTCGTCGCGCATTTCTTGCTCCAACACCATCTTTTCAATTTCCGCCAAACGCTCCGTGCGCGACGCCAATATAGCTTGCGACGGCTCTGGTAACTGCGGTGGCGGATGGACACCATTTTCTAACGCTTCCCAATCGAAGTTCTCAAACCATGGGTGACATTTAATCGCTTGTGCGCCCCCTTTTAAGTTACCTAATCGTTTCGCCACACGTCGTTGCAACAAACCAGCGATTAAATCGCACCCTTCCTCGGAGGTATAAATCGGGTAAGTCACTTGAAAACTCGCGTGGGCGATACGTTGCATGACTTGTAATGGGTTATTTTGTGTCGGTTGATTATCAACACCTTTCTCTCCTTGACCTCTTTGGCCGAATGGTTGTAATCCGGAAATGATGACGTAAATCAACACGCCGAGTGCCCACCAATCGACGCCGTAGGAATACCCTCGCGCGAGGACCATTTCTGGGGCGACATATCCGGGCGTCCCGCAAAACGTAAACGTTTGATGTCCACTTTCACCGATGTTCTTCGCGAAGCCAAAATCCCCAAGTTTAGCTCGTCCTGATTTATCCAAAAACACATTTTCCGGTTTCAAATCTCTGTAGATGATGCCCAATTCGTGCAAATACTCAAACGCGCATACGATGAGGGCGGCGTAATACCGTGCGGCGTCTTCATCAAATCCAACCAATACTTTTCGTAAAGGTGCGTCCGGTTTGGTCGTATGTGCCATTTTTCGAACCGTCGCGACTGACACGAGCGCGTCCATCAAATCGAAACCATTCATTAAATCGATCAAGAAATACAAGTGTCGATCGGATTGAAAGGCGCCGTGTAAGGAAATAATTGACGGATGATTTAGTTCTGCGACAATTTTACGCTCGGACAAGACGTGTTCTGGAGATGATTTCACTGCGACTTTTCGAACGCGCTTAATGGCAAACTTCCGTTGCGTATCGTAGTGGTTGCACTCGTTTACGCATCCGACTGCACCTCCGCCGATCAAAGTACCTTCGGAGACAGTAAAAATGAAAGGTTGCAAAGACGCATTGAATGAACCAGAGGTGATGCCTTGGACGAAGCTTTCGTTGAAAGTACCGATGGCATCGATGTCGCGGTAAATTGACGATTCGTCGGCAGCACTGTGCGCTTCATGATATAAATTTCTCGATTCTATACCAACGCGTCTTATGCGGAGGATACCTTGGAACGTTTTAATTGGTATTTTTTTCTGAGAATCTTGCGCGCCGCTGCCTTCGTCGATTTCAATCGCAGTTGTGGCACTAACTTCATTGTCGCCGCTATCCACCGTTTCCACATTCCCACTTTTATTGATATTTTGATCTTGCTGACTTTTCTTCTTCTTCTTCTTCTCTGCGCTCTGAGGAGATAACGTTTTTACTTTCTTCGAGTTTCGCTGCTTCTGCGTCACGCTATTTCGCCTCGATAACAAATCTTGCAACGTGCCCATCATCGCGACGAAATCAACGCGCTTCAACTTCAAGCACCGGAGCGGTCCATTTGGCCCGACTTTAACCGTTGCATCTCTTGGTTTATCGAACAACAACGCCTTTTCCCCAAAAAAATTCGATCGAAACAGGTGATTGACTAAAATGCCAAGCTTAGAATCGTCGTCGTCGTCGCTATTGTCAGTGACAGGCGTGTCGTCGTTGACGTACACCAAAGCTTCTCCATAAACGATGATATAAAATCCACTATCGTCTCCGGCATTCTCGCCTTGCTTCAAGATTACTTCGTCCGGCTCAAATTCAATTTCTTCCATCGCGTCCGCGACTCGCAGTCGTTCGGCGACGCTCAACGGTGCAAACACTGGCACGAGACTCATGAAAACTGCAATCGATTCTCTAAAGTCTTCCGCGACTCTTTTCGCGACTGCTCGAAACGCGCGACGTGGGAGAACCCATGTCGACCACGCGTTTGTTTCAGAACGTTCTGAAGCTCTCACGGTCGCACTTCTTGGCGCACCGTACATCAACGCCAATTCACCGAAAATGTCACCCGGTTTCTTCACATTCATTTTCACTTCGACGACTTCTTGTGCGATTACCGTGGTCTGTGTCGAAGCGGTAGATTTATCTGTTTTTTCGCTGATGCTCGTTTCGCTATTCACGGCGATTAGATTATTCTTCATTTGCCCGGAAGATGTCGCCTCTTGATTCGATTCGCGTTCTAACGATAGACGCTTCTTGACTTCCACTTCCTCGTCCTCGTTCTCTAACACGTCGTCTTTACCGTCCGATTTCGTACTACTTCGCGATTGTCTTCCTAACCGAGACTTTGCTAACGGCGTTTTCGCTAATTGTGAATCAAGTGATCCCGGTTTGTTGTTCGTGTTGTTGGTCAAGGTTGTCGTCGTCGTCGTCGTCGTTTTCGTGACTCTTTCGAAAACATCAAATTCACCTTCGGCAACTAAGAACAACGCGTTTCCTTTCTCGCCTTGCGTGACAACGGCAACATTTTCCTCCACGGGTTCTTTCCACATCACCGAAATTAACTCTCGCAAGGTTTCTTCTTTCGCATCCGCGAATAATACCGATTTTCGCAAAGATCTCAAGAGAAACGCGATATCGTCTTCGGAATGCTCAAATTTGAGGTCGTTGAATGACACCGACGATCGGTTAATCATAGAAGTCGTGTGAGAGTAATAACTGCGAGATTGCTGCTTTTCGGCACTCGTAGGCGTCGTCGGTGGTTTTCTGTATCTGGGACTACTATCCAAGGACGTTTTCCTTCGGTGTTGTTCTTGCTTCATGTTCTCGCTGCTATTGTTGTTTAAAATCGGGGACATCTTTACCGAACTTTTCCTCTCCAGCATGTCTCTCAATTGTTTCTTAAAAGTTACAGAGTTGACGCGTTTATCCACGGTCAGAGATATTTCTGGCGTTTTCGATCGAGGAGGCACTTTGTAGCTCTCGTTATTGTCAGCGTTGTTCACATAACTCGCGCCGCCGTTGTCCTTCGCCGTGGGTATAGTCAACGTTTGCGTGCTCGCATTATTGAATCTTTCGACGAGCGACGCGGATCTCGATGTCATCCTTCTCTCCTCTTCGTCGGTCTCTTCGTTCTCCTCCTCGTCATCGTTATCGTCCTCTCTCGTGATCAATTCGTCCTCTCTCGTCCGCCTCGCCCTCGCCGGCTGCGTGCTCTCTAACAATCGCATCGTCGACTCTTCGTCTTCTTCGTCGTCGTCTTCGTCGTCCGCGGCGTTCGTGCCTCCATCCTCCAAAAAAACGCCTTCCTCGATCGCGCTCGCGCTCTTCTGTGTCGCTCCTTCTTTCTTCTTCTTCTCCTTCTTCTTCTTCGTCGTATTCTTCGCGTCGCTTCCCGACCATTCTTCGTTGTTCAGAGAGGCGTTTTTGTCGTCGTCGTCGTCGTCTCGCGTAAACGTAAAGCTCAATTTGCTCGTTTCCACCCCGCGACGACGACGACCACCACCGCTCTTCGTCGCGTTGTTGTTCTCGGCACCCTTCGTCGTCTCCTCGAGTCGTTCGCTTTTCGTCGTCGTCGTCGTCGTCTCGACGGCCTCCTCATCCTCGTCGTCTCTCTTCTCCTCGTCGCTTCGTCGAGTCGTCGACGATGCCACTTTGACCGTTGTCTTCGAGCTCGCGCATCCCATTATTGTGTGCGTCGAAGAAAAAGAACGCCTTTTTTACTACTCCTCAAAGCCTTTTACTCTCGCTCGCGCAAAAAAGGTCAAAGTCGGTCGAACCAAAAGGTCTTCTTCGTCGAAGGCGTCTTTTCCTCTTCTTCTTCTTCCCATTTCACACCCAACGACTACCACTACTACTACTACTACTCCCACGAATTGTTGAGTAAAATGGCCAGAATTAGCAGTTGTTTTATATTGCTTGAGATTTGTATCTCTTACAGTCGCAGTCAGAGGTAATTAGCGCGTCTGTATTGCAATATTTATTATTGCATAGACGAGAGAGAGAGAGAGAAAGCGAGGGAGAGTCCAGTGAGGAGTCTTCTTCTGTGAAGAGTTTTGTAGTACGAAGGAAAAAAGAGAGAAAAAAAGGGGGAGAGAGAGAGAGAGACATTTAGGGTTTGGGACCTTCTTTCATACCCTAAACACGACAACCCTCAAAAGAAGGAGGGCATTTTTTACGTCACATTTGACCGCGCACAACGCGGAGGACACACCGCCACTTTGTCCGCGAAGAAGGAGGAGGAGGAGGAGGAGGAGGAGGAGGACTCTCTCTCCCCCTTTTTTGTTTTGGCCATTGCCGACGTCCGCGATGACGACGACTTCGATGACGACGACGTCTTCTTCGATGACGACGACGTTTTCGAGCTCTAGCGCGAAAAACCGACCGTCGTCATCGGTACGTCTTTGTCGTCATCGAACGGGAAGACTTTGGAGAGGGACGACGGCGCGAAGATTCGCCATTTTCCCGGGACGGGAGAACTTTGAGGAAAAGGTCTCGAAGGAGGAGGAAGAAGAAGAAGAAGAAGAAGAAGAAGAAGAAGACCACGAGGACGAGGAAACGATGACGATGATGTCGCCGTTCCACCATCCGCAAACGACGGAGAAACTGCAGAGACGAAGGTACGGGAGACGACGGCGCGAGCAGAACACGACATCGACGCAACATTCCCCAAAGATGATGATGATGATGGCGAAAAAAAAGAATAAAAAAAGAGTCGTTCAAAGGTACTACTACTCCAAGACGAAAGACGCGGCGGTAAAAGCGGCGGTCGAGAAAGACATGGAGGAGGAGATTTTTTTAAGCGAGCGCGAGACGCGCGAGAAGAACACAGAAAAAGAAGTCGAGGACATCAAATGGAAGAATACAACAGACGCGGAACGAGTCGAAGAGTTTTGGAGGTTACTCCGCGTCTCGAAAGGGACGATGAACGCGCCGGCGCAAGCGCTTCGATTCGCGCGGATGCATTTGGTGGAAGGATCGTTCGTGCCATCTCGAGTGTTTATGAAAATGAACGTGGCACAGCACCACGGTCCGTTTTTCGACCAGTGCGTAAAAGGGAATGCGTTTGATTTGATGATGGAATATTACGGTTTGTTTGATCCGAGAGACGATCAGATGGACGGTGGACGAATCGCGAACGCGTTTATATCGAGGATGTCGAGGGAGATGCGAGACGGCGAGAATAACGGATTCAATTTAAATGCATCGAGTACTTCGATTAGCGTCAAAGAGAGGAAGCACACCAAACACAGAAACAACAACGCGTTTTACTTTGAGTTTGTAAAACAGGCGTTTGATAATTCGTTGACGAAGAACGAATACACGGTTTCGGCGTTTTTAAAAGCGTGCGGGAAAGCACATCGATTGAGCGACGCGAAGAAAGCTTTCGAGGACATGAAGAGTAAAGGTACGCCAAAATCGATCGTGTATCGATCTTACATCGATTGTTGCGCAAGTTGTGCAGATTGTGAGGAGGCTTTAGACACGTTTAGACAGTTCAAAATGGACGTATTAGGTAAAGATGAGCGAATTCGAGACGATACGGACGCGGTGAGAGCGTTCAACGGCGTCATCGCGGCTGCAAAAAATGCGAGGGATGTGAGCGTTGCTAAAAGTATTTTCAATGAACTTACCGAGGACTTTGCGTACTTAGCGCCAACGGAAATCACATACGGTGCGGCTATCACGGCGGCGGCGAATGCGTCGCCGATACCCGACTTAGAATTCGCTTTGGAACTATTCCATCGATCGAAAGAGGATCCGAGCGTTCGAGGAGAAATGAACAAATACATCGTTTCGGCAACCTTGGCGTGTTTACAAAGATCGTTAGCGGTTGGTGAGTTTAAAAATTCTAACGAGGAAGCGGTTACAATGGCGAAGAGCATCACAAAACCGCTCTTGAAATGGTACGAGGAAGAATCGAAGAGACTTCGGCAAACGAATAAACTTAACAACGATAAAGATGATCGATTTAACGTCTCGTCGCAAGTCTTTAGCGCTTTGGTTTCTGTTTACGCGCGAGCGAACGACATCGAATCTGCGTTAGATACCATTACTCAAATGCAAAATCTTGGCTTTGCCGTGAATCGACACATCTTGACGTCCGCGTTGACGGCGTGCAGGCCGAAAGCAAACGATGCGAACGGCCACGCGATGGCCGAACGCGGCGTGGATTTGTTCGAGAACTCGAACAAATCCGTGTGCGAAACGTCATCTGTCGCGAGTGCGGTTATGTTTTTGTACTTTTATCTCGGCGACGTTAAAAAAGCGACGGATTTATATGACAAAGTAAAACTTAGGACGGACGAAAACAGTACTCTAGATAACCAAATTCTTTTCAACACGATGTTGTTACATTGCGCGAAAAAGAAGAAATCGCACACGTCGAGTAACGATGCCGAAAATGCGATTTCAATCTTCAACGATATGCGACGTGCGAAAGTGCCCGCAACGGAACGCACGTATTCGCTAATGCTTACGGTTTTAGGAACGCACGGGACCCGTTTTTCTGATGCGGAGAAAGTGTACAAGTTAGCCAATCGCGATCCGAACGTACGCGTAAACGATTTCATGCGCACGGCATGGATGGATGCGAATGTTAAAGCACACCGAGTCGAAGAAGCTTTGGAGATTTACGATTCCATCATCGATTCGTACTCAAATGTTGAAAACGTCGATAAAATTGTAAGCAGCGCTTCACCATCGATCGTCACGTTCGGAAGTGCTTTATTTGGGTGCTTGACCATGAGCGTGGAGCGCGAAAACGTTGACGTCGCGGCGGATAAGGCGTATAAAATTTTCGCGGATATGGCAAAATTCAACGTCGTTCCTAACGATTGGTGTGGTAATCTCTTTGTCAAAGTCATTTCTCGAGCCGGGCGTGTCGAAGATACTCTCTCGGAACTTAAATCCATAATCAAATGCGGCGGATCTATTCAAGACGACACACTCGAAAGCGTAGTGCGCGCTTTGTGCCGAGCTGGATACCCTGAGCGGGCTTTGCGCGTATACAAATGGCTTCGCTCGAGACAATCGGACATAAGTTCTGTGGCATCAAATAACGTGGCGTACTATCATCTAACTCGCGAAAGCTTCCAAGATTTAGTACAATCGTGTGCTGACAACGGCTTTCTCGCGGACGCTTGGAATCTCGTCGATAGACGCAAAACGTATCATTCGAATGGCAAAATGACGATTGCCGAAGAGCTCGGTCCACTAGCTATGGGATCTCTTTTCAAAGCCGTCGCGCGGAACGCAGAAGTTGTCGAGCAAGAGGTTGATTTCATGAGCAAGACGAAGAGTATGGCGAAACTCGCGATTGAATCCGAAACTTCTCTGTTTGGCGCGGACGTTTTGTGCGCGCTCGTGGAGGCACTCGCGCGTTCCGGCGATCTCACATCTGCCATGGAGTTCTGGGAATACTACGAGAAAGATTTTATTCCACAAAACGAAGGAAGAGATGGTCTTTCAAGAAAGAAAAAACAAAACAAACCGTACCGAAAAGATACCCCGCGTTCGAAAATGTACGGCGCGCTCATCGACGAATGTTGTCGACTCAACGACGTCTCCTCCGCCTTGAGCGTTTTCGATAAAGCGAAAGATGGCGAGGTTGGTTTGAACACCGTCACCTTGGCGTTCTTAGAATCTTGCTGTCGTCGATCGAAAGTGGACGAATGGCGCGTGTTTGACGTGTGCGCGCAAATGCGCATACAGTCAGAGCAGAGAAAGTCTATGAAGAACCCGCAAGTACATTGGCCTTTGTATTCTCATCACGTTACGGGCGATTTAGAATACGAATCGTCTAGCGACAAGGAATCTGCTATTGAAAGCGCCTTGGAAAAACGGAGCGTCGCGCCGAAAAGTGGGAACAAGAGGAAGAATGGAAATCGAGAGAGGAACAAATACAAGTCGCACGAAGAGATGCTCTTCTTTGACGACAAAATGTACTGACAAACTATACAAATACAACGTATTTTTAGTTGACCAAGCTTTGTTTATTAGTTGTGCGCGCAAGCGGCTTGCTTTGCTTTATACATATATACAATAAAAAATATCGTGTTGTAAAAACATCTACGTACGCGTAGGTAACTATTTGTACAAATCAAATTATATACATCCAAATCACTTCTTCGAGCTCATTTTACTATCGAAACCCTCGTGCGTCGCGTCGTACTTCGCCAGAATGTACTTTAAAAAAGTCGTTTTCTCATACTTTGGCTCCTCTCCATCTCCAAGTATAGGTTCCACTTCGCATTCATAGCTAGGCTCGTAAAAAAATGCCGCCGAGTATCTCTCTTTGGTCCCATCCGTAATCACTCTGTGCACTGTAGATTTAAATCGATCGTTGGTCCAAAATTGCATGCAATCTCCTATGTTGCATATGAAGTCATCTGGCTCGTTTTCTTCCCGTTTCTCTTGTTCTAAATCCACTCGCATCCAACTTTGACTCTTCTCGTCAAAAATTTCTAAGCCTTCCGATCCAGGTTGTACCCACAACACCGTAATCACGCCGTAATCCGAATGCGCTCCACATCCAAACTGATCGCCTTCGCTCTTCACTTTCCCGTATTTCAAAGGTCTTAACAGCGCGTTGTGCGGCTTGAACTTGTCGTCGAAAAACGTCTTCTCTAATCCTAACGCCTCTGCGAACGTTGGCATGAAACCTTTGCAAAAGGTCACCATTTCTTCGTAATACTTCTCCATGCCTTCTCGAAACTGACGTCCAACGCCTTTCGCGTCCATATCGTTCTCTTCGATGTCTTCGTCCGTCAACCACACGTTCTTCCCTCGTAACGGCAAATGTGCCTCATGCTCGTCGCACTCTCGACCTATATAATATCCTTCCTTCGAATCTCCCTTTGCTTTGACATCCAGCGTCTCCTCTCCGAACGGCGTGTACCCGCGGTTGTTTTCGTTCTGTTTCGCTTTCAGTTTCGTCGCTTTGCTCAGCGCGTAAAACGCTCTCTGCGCGTCCCGCATCCCACGTATCGCGTTCTGTGTGACTGAATGATTCCTCAGCACGAAAAACCCGCGCGTCTCGCACGCCTCGCGAATGGCATCGACGATCTCGTCGCTCGACAGCCGTCCCCCGAGATCGACGATTGGAAGTTTCGTCTGACTCGTCGTCTGACTCGTCGTCGTCGTCGTCGTCGTCATTTTGGATGCGTCGTATCCAATCGAAAGCACTTCGCGTTCATCGCAAAGTGTTGAGAAATGAAGAAGAATTGGAAAAGAAAAAATCGCCCCCACAAAAAAAAAAAAGTAATCCAATCGCGCTTTTGATATATCAAAAGAGACACTGCCAACACCAACGCAGAAGACGCGCGCGCTCTCGACTGCATGCTCAGAGCGTCCTCGAGCGCGACGGCGTTTGCGAAGAGCAGCAACAGCAGCTTCTCCTCTTCGATGCCCCCAGAGTCGCCGTCGAAGAAGAAAACGATGATGATGTCGTCTCGGAACACCTTTGGAGGATTAATGAGCGCCGCTTTCGGGAGTGGCAACACCGTCGGCGTGGGACCGAACACCACCACCAAGATCATCCACGTTCTCTTGAAAATCGCGCTGCCGCTGCTCGCGGTCGCGTATTTGCTGCTCGACGTCGAGTTTTTCGCGTCTCTGTCCACGAAAGGGAGGACCTTTACGAGAGGAGGATCGCGACACATCATGTGCGATGTGGGAGTTCCCGAATTCATCGTGTTCGTCGACGCGGGATCGACGGGGTGTCGAGCACACACGTTTCGAGTGAACTCGTTGGAAAGCACCACGGATGGTCGGTTGTTTTCGCTCACCACGATCGGGAAAAAAGTGAAAAGCGAGCATCCACTGGCGTGGTTGAGCGGGAAGAGCGCGAAGGACGTCGAGAAGGAAATCGTGCCCATGTTGCGAGGCGCCATGGCAAAAATCGAACGGATCGAAGAAGAGGGGTTGAGTAAAGGAGGGAGGAAAAGAAAGAAAACCAGAGTGCCTTTATACGTGTGGGCGACGGCTGGTATGAGGATTTTAACGGATAAAGAGCAAATTGAGTTGTGGAGATCGGTCGCTTCGGTCGTGCAAAAATCATTGCCTAGATTTGCTATCGGAGTGGAAAAGGAGCATTTTAAAACCATCGATGGTGAAGATGAAGGGTTTTACGCGTGGTTGGCGGCGAATTATTTAGTTGGAGTAGACGTAACGAGTATTGGTGCAGATGTGGACGGGTTTGGAGGTTTACCGGAGGAGGAGAGGGATCGGTTGTTGAGAGAAACGACTGCGAGGAAGCCGTTGGAGGAATCGGTCGGGGCGATTGACGTTGGGGGTGGGTCTGCGCAGGTTGTCACGTTAAGCGCAAGTGGGTTCACGAAGAAGAGGAAGATTTCGAGCATGGGACAGTTGAGGAAAGCGGTGCGAGTGAAATCATATTTAGGCTACGGGGCGAATCATATGGAAAAGAGATGGCGCGAGGCGTTAGGAATGAGAGGCGAGAAGAAAGATCCGTGCAGTTTTGTAGGATACGAGGTGAAAACGTCGTCGGATGCGATTTTGATCGGGTCCGGGGATTATGAAAAGTGCGCGTTAGGTTTGAAAAAACAGATTCAAAAAATGCTCACAGAAGATGGGAATGGGGACATGAGATTGCCGAAAGCCTTGTTGAGCGAAGACGTCGGTGAGACGAAGAAATTTTTAGGCATGAGTTTACTTTATCACGTGACGCACTTCATCTCCGTCGTGATGCCGTCATCGCTAGTGACGTTTCCAAAACCGACTTTATTAGAAATAACGGATGCGGGTAAATCGTTGTGCGCGACGAACTGGAACGTCGTCTCGTCAGAGTTTGACGGGAAGGATCCAAACACGCCTTCGGATAGGTTGAACGGTAGATGTTTCGACGCCGCGCTTTTAGACGCGTTGCTGAGCATAGACGACAATTCTAATTCGGTTGGTTTTGGGTTTCCGAAATATAGTACGGGAGTGAATAGCGACAATACGCGGAACGGTTTGCGAATGATTGAATACGCGGAAGATGTCAACGGATCCGAAGTGGAATGGACGTTAGGTGCGGCGATTAGCGAGATTCATCCGGCAGCTAAAGCACAATCGACTGGACCTGGCGGCGACGCGACAGAGTTTGAACAAATGTGCGACATTCGCTCGTCGCTTGCAACAGTTACCGGCGTGTTTAAAAAAATGGTCGCGATTGGTTTCGTGGCGATCGGTTTGTTTACCTTGTACTCGACGAGAGTGGTGAACAATATATCATCCAGGAATGTTTCTTCCGCTAGTTTAGCTTCGCAATTATAATACTTTTGAGCTCTGAGAGCTCGTATTAGCAATACGCACGTGTAAAACTACTTACCTAGTAGTGTATGTAGAGAATCTCTAAGACTACTTACTATTTATACATTTCAAATCAGACTATCAACGCGTCGCGACATTTCAAAAATGACAAAATCGTCTGAATCCTCGCGCATGTGCTCAGGCCACAAAAGATCAGAATTAGTTACTTTCCTAATCGTAAACGTATCCTCGCACAATTTCTCAAACAAATCCACCGCGCTCGGGTTATGCTCTCGACAAAACGCCATCACGCACGAACGACTCCCGCACAATTTCACCGTGGCAGCTAAATTTTGTATAACTTGCTCGTTCGACGTGTACGCCAAATCCGCGCCGATAACGAGATCTATTTGAGTAGACGCGCACATATTCTTGACGCTTTCTATGTCCTTCTCTCTTCTCCTTCCCCCCCACTCTAACCGCGAGACTTGTACTATATCTGACATCTGGCTCTCGTTCACGTTGTGACGCAACAGAGGTAAACAAGGAGCTAAATCGGTCACCACAAATCGCACCGCCGCGTTTTTTGCATCGGTTCTCGACAACATCATCGTTTCAACCGCTTCGACGAAAAGCAGCGTCCCCGCGCCTGTCCCCGCGCCGAGTTCGACGCACACGGTTCCTCTCGCTCTTTCGCCGCGCGAACCCCTACTTGGCAAAAAAAGCGCCTCCATCTTCTCTTTCTGCCGTAAATACGCCGCCAAAAGCAGCGAGGCGTCCCAAATGGTAAACCCAGTCTCTGGAATAGGGTCTCGATCGACGTTGGCGTTTTTCTCCGTCGTCTCGTCGCGATCGTCGGCGTCGGCGTCCCCATCTCCGAACCGTTTCTTCAATTCGCTCGCGCTCGAGCACTGACTAATTTTCACTCGACTCGCGTCTTCGTTGTCCTCCTTTTCCTCGCCCGTCACAAAAGTGTGATTTTTTGGAACGAACGCGCGTTCGTACTTGTCTTTGTACGGGAGGAAAGACCGCCGCCACATGCGGTGGTGGTGGTGGTAGTCAACGTCGTCGTCGTCGTCGTCCGGGAACGTCGTCGCCCCTCGAAAGAAAGAAGAGGGAAAAAGGGGAAGGGAAAAGGGAAATGAGGAAAATTTTTGGTTTTTGGCAAAATTTGCTTTCCAAAAACGTCTCCACTTTTTGGATTCCAATTCTTCCCTTAAAAAATAAGAGCATCGTCGTCGTCGTCGTCGTCATGCCCCTCCCCGCACTCGCGACGACGACGACGACGACGACGCATCGCGAGTGCGTCGAGACGCGCCGGTTCTTTTTCGGCGCGAAAGAGTCGTTCGCGGAAAAACTCGAGGCGGTGAAAACCGCGCGCTCGAGGATGACGATGATGACCGTTGTTGCGTCGTGCCCAAAAGGCGGCGAGACATGTGCTTTGAAGGAAGAGGAGGAAAAGCGACGAGGTCGTCGCGCGCGCCTCGCGCTGGCGCGAGTCGTCGCCGAGTGGACGCTGAGCGTTTTACCGACGATAGTTTTAGACGTTGGCGCGAGCGACGATGGGAAGAGAAAGAAACAAAAGAAGACCGACATCGCACGTCGACAACACAACTTCGGGAAGGCTTTTGGTTCCCTAGACGAAGAGAAGGAAGAAGCTTTGCGAACGAAGGCGAATGTCGAGACGTTGTGGAGGACGTTAACAGACGCTTTGATAATTTGTCAAGAGGAAATGATCAGAGTATTCGAGGACGACAACGACGACGAGAAGGATAAACGCAACGAGGATGACGACGTTGTTGGAGAAGACAGAACTATGGAAGAACCAGTGCCTTTTAATCCGGCAAACGCGAATAGGATGGTGAAATGTTTTAGCGAAAGTATGAAGCTTTTCGCCGATGGTGGCGATAGGGATAGCGGTGAATCGGTGCTATCGAAATGCTCAGACGTTCTCTCGAACGTGTTATCGGCATCTAAGTACGCGCCGTCCTTGGACGCATGCACGGAGATGTGCGTGGTTGCGTTTGAAAGGTTTCCGGTGATGCGCGAAGCGAGTTTGAGGTTATGCGCGAGACAGTTGAGAAGGAAGGATTTTGGCAGTAGGAGTAGAGGCGATGATAGCAATGGTGTGTCGGTGACGGTAGCTACAAGTATGGAGAAACAACAGAACGTGACGAAAGAGTTTGTCGATGTGTTACTATCGGCGGATACGAGCGACAACGTAGAATTGATGAAACTTAGTGAAAGCGCTATGCGTTTGACGGTGGCGAGAGAATCGGTCTTGCGATATTACCCGGACGCGTTTCAAAAAACAAAAGACGAGAAGGGATACAGGCAGAATCGAGGCGAGAAGCGAAAGAAACAAGAAGGCGACGGCGACGCTGGCGATGGCGTGTCGGAAGAGGACAAATTAAAAATTAATCGGCAAATACCGACGTTCATTTTACACTTTGCGAAACGCATCACGAACGCAAGGGATTCACACGCGATACGATTCGCGCCGTGGTTCTTCGAAGTGTTTTGTGCATCGAAGGAGAGAAAGAGAAACGCGGCAACAACGAAGAAGATCGCGGAGAAAGCGCTGAGAGATACAAGAGAGGTATTTTCAAGACTTTTTGGAGCCATCGCGAGCGCGTCATCGAAAGAAAAAGAAAAACACATCGTGAATATCTTGCGCGCTATAAAGACAAAAGAGGACGTGTATGAAGCGTACGACAAAGGCAACCCTCCAAAAATTGCCATCGAGGCGTTTCTGGTAAAATTTTTCGGCGAAAAAGACGAGAATATGATGAATTACGCCAATATCTTGGATGCCGTTCTCTCCATCGATTTTCGCTTGCTTGAAAAAAAAGCGGAAAGTTGCATCTTACGAGTAGGTTTGAATGGCACAGCGGCGACTGCATTTCTCCTTAATCTTATGACGGCATTTGCAACGCGTCGTAAATTCGCAGACTTTGTCGAATGCGTTGGATGCGCATTCAAGCGCGTTCCGAATGAGAGCGAAGATGAACTGCACGGCATGAATGCGCTCTTCCGTTCGGAAACGATTTTGAAAGCATTAGAAAGACATGCCTCAAGTATGCTTGAAGGTCAACGCGAGGAGCTTTTCGAGATGTGCGCAAAGGTTTTGGGAACGAAGAAATCGACGAAGCTTTTAACCACTTTTGGAATGGTCGTGAAAAGCATTCATAAGGGGATATCTGACTCGTTCACCCGCGAGCAATGCGATAAACTTGGACGAAATGAGCCGCGGGATTGGGCGATATACGATGCCATGGCAATTAATCCTGTCGTCGGGGATATATTGATGAACAATCGCACGCTCTTTGATGACTTTATTCAGCACGTTCGGGAGTTGAAAACGACGATAGATTTTATTTCGATCTTCCCGTGCGCGATGCAAGCGCTCTCGAACGATTCCTTTTCGAACGAAAAGGCTGAGTTACTCATCGATTGCATATTGACAGACGAGAAAGAACGGGACGATGGAACTGATATGAGGTATGATTTGTTGCATCAGCATGCAAGTACGTGGATAAAACGAGCATCTAAAGATCAAGCGATGAGGTATTTCGCGTCGAGGATTAGGCGCAGAAAATTTGCTGCTCTTGATGATTTCGTCTCGGCTACGCTTTGGATTGATGCACTTTGCGAGTGGTTGAGGAAATCTGCTACAAATTCTGAGAAAATATTGATCGATGTCATGGAAGCTTTGGAATTGCAAATGAGCTCGTCGTTCTCGCATCGCGAAAAGGCCGATGTGAAGGAACGCGAGGATCGTTTCTATACATCTTTGGAAGCGCTCGCGCTCGCGGCAGAAGAGGTTGTCTCGAAACTTGCGAACAAAATAAAATCGCCGTCGCCTTTGGAGACTATTTTAAGGGTTCGCTCTAAAGTAGACACGAGGAATGCACAGGAAAATCTATCACCTTCCACCTGGCCACATCGCAAAAGCACAAGAGACGCCCTGGGTAAAATCGGAGATTCGATTCCCGAGAGCGCGTGGCTTCCATATCTCGAAGAGTACGCCGTTGCATCATATCCTTTTGATGAAGAAGACGAAAATTTGTCCCGGTTATCGAGCGCAAAAATCGGTAAGTTATATTTCAAAGACGCCATGGCTTTAGCCGTTGCGTGTAAACAGATGCGCGATGCACTGAGTGACGAAGACGACAAAGCCATCGCCGCTTGGGTGAAAAAATTTGAAAAGAGGGAAGAAGTTTTCGAGTCGCTATTAGCCAGGTTCAAAAATGATGTAAAAGCGCACGCGACGTCGGTATGTTTTGGATACGCGCTGGCAGGATTAGGGCACAGTCTCCGCGTGCGAGCTAAAACATTCTCGTCTTTATCTTCCTCTTCTGAGGCGACGCAAAACGTCATGCGCTCCTCAGGCGATTCGGTCGCTTCTCACTTGGACCGGGCATTGCATTTTGTGAACGAGGAACTCAAAGGTGACTTAAATACAAACACAAAAGCGATGATGTATCTTTATGGATGCGTCTCTTTACTTGCATCGCCTGGAATCGCATTCGAGACGGAGGCGTTTATGATTGTTTTCACCGCGTTGCTGAAGAATTTTCACCATTTTAGCAGTCACAAATTTAACGGCGCCGTGACAGTTTTAAACGAGTTACATCGAGAAAGAACAAAATGTTTACGAGTGTTGTTCGAATCGTCGAGCAAAGAAGCGCGACGATTCGCAGTACAGTTTGCCACGGACAGATTACACAGAGAAGATGCTTTCGCGAGAAATGCACTAATCGAAATCGATGTCGACAGCGCTCTTCTCTCCGCGCAAAACCTGCGAATGCAGTCTACATTTTGGATGCTCGAAGCGTTTACTAGTTGCTCAAAATTCGCGTGGCGGAAAACTTTCGACGACGAAAAGAACGAATCGCTCGTTGATGGTTTACTCCACGCATGTGAACCACATTTCAACAAAGTTCGATGTTTAACCCGACGACGGTCGCTGGCCATTTTGTGCAATCTCGTTGCAAAAGGCGATTACGAGTGTGCGCTCAGCGCCAGAGCTGTCGGTAGAATTGTTCAGGTATCTGCGCGTGCGTTCGGTGGTACTCATACTGAAACGGAAGAATTGGATTTTGAGTCTTTCATGTTGTGTTGTGACATTGTCACTGTGACGATGTATCATCGCAAAGAACAATTGAAACGGTCGACGAATATTATCACCGCAGCGATTGCACATTTAGTCGACGTGTTGCGCCAATGGTCTTCAATATCTTCACATAAAATTGAACACCACGAGGCTTTCATTCAATGTGCCGCTAGTCTCTCAAAAAGTCTCGAAGCGTGCAAAGCGAGCGGGATCAAAAAGTTTTATTGCGCGCACATCCTAGCTGAAGTCATTGCGAGCGTCACCGCCACTTCCGATAATCGAAAGATTGAGATTAACAGCGGTAACGAAAACAACACTGAAATCTTCGCGTCTATTCGAGATCGGTTAAAACCGGGCATTTTCAAGCTCTTTGAAGCGTGTTCTGATTTGGAATTTTCGTACATATTCGCCATGTACGGCGAAAAAGGCATCGGCGGCGCAAGGCGCGTCGCGTTTAGTACCTTACGCGAAGAACAAAAAGCCGCCAAAGCTTAATTAATTGAGGTGTCATATATATAATAGCGTTTTAAATACCTATGTAGTTGTTAGACGAGCAGTAGAAAAAGTTCCTAATTATACTACAAGCAACATAGGTTTCATCTATTCAGGGTTCTCTCTCTTGCCTCTCTTCTCAGGTGAGATCAAACCGACCTCTACGGCGTCTAATCCGCTCGCCTCCACGTATATGTTCGCCAATTGACTCTTCACTTGCCGCAACCTCGACTCCTCAATTTTCTCTAATGCGCGCTCGATTCCTTTCACCCATTCTATTTGTTCTCGCCTGTGAAACATCATCATATTCTTCTTACCGCTCTTTCCACCGTGTTCAAACGCGCACGCGTTGGATTGATCGATGCCGCTACTCAACGCGACGTTCCATAACATCGCTTCTGCGCGTAAGAACCCCTCGTCGCCTTGGTCGTTAGGGAAAGATATTTTCATCGGGAATTGTCCGCCACCAGATGGTGACTTTTTCGATGAACTAGTTGCTCTATTTATCGTCGACGACGACATTTCTATCGGTTGTATCGCTAATGTTTGCCTCTCGAACTCCGTAATCGGAGCGTCTCTCGAGCTCAATTCCGGTATCTTCGCCGCGTTTTTCTCCACGTCCCTCTTTGTCCCCCGCGCGTTTCGTAATATTTTAATCTGCGCGTCGCTATACTCCTCATCTTCTTCTTTCGTCGGCATTATTTCTGAAGGCATCACCGAATCGCTACTCCGAACGCTTTCTAAAGCTGCTCGCATCTCTCGCTCTTCCCCGCCTTTGTCATCTTCGTCCTCGTCTTCCTCTTTCACGAACGCCGCTATGAACACATTTTCGCTTCCAACCCTTTTCGCGACGAGCTTTGTCTCCTCCAAAACCTCCAAAACGCTCTCGCTGTCTACAAAAATGATGACCACGTCGAACTCTTTCGTGTTGGCAAAATCCGGCGACACCGTCACGGAAACCCTCTGCGGGTCCATTCTTTCTATGCACTCGAACGCGAATTGCGTCGTCGCGAATCGTTTATCTCCGGTGACGAGTACGGAGAGATTCCCATCCGCGACCGCAACCAGACCTTCCAAAGAACTCGTCAAGCGTCCGATGTCATCGTCCTCGTCTTCCGCCCTCCCTTCCGCCCTCCCATCCGTCCTCGTCTGCTCGTCCCGTTTCGTCCTCTCTCTGGCTCTGACTATCGCCAACTGTAATTGCTCCCTCAATTCTTTCCGCATCGATGGTAAGTCGTTCCCAGTCGTCGGTGATTTGATCGGGAACGGTGGCATCGGGTGTCCCTCCTCCTCGTCATCCTTTCCGCTTTCTTTCGACGCCGACGGCGACGAGGACGCCATATCGGTCTTCGATAAAAGTAAGCCACCAAAGTCTCTCTCTCTTCCCTCCCTCTTTGTGTTTCATTTAGGGTTTTATAAGACCTCAAACCCTAACGCTTTTCTTCGTCCTTCTTTTGGACAGAGAAGAAAGCGCTTTTGGAGAAAGCGCGCGCGCGCGACGCACACACACACATAAAAAAAGGAAGCGCGTTGTCAAAAAACAACGATCGCGAAACGACAGACAAGACGAGACAAGACATGTCGTTTTTGCACTCGTTCGATGGGAACAGCGCGCGACGGAAGAGGATCGATTTGTCCGGGAGGAAGGGAAGGAGCGATGTCGCGACATCGACGACTTTGAGTAGTAACGGTGCGGCGATGATGTCGAAAGAGACGACGACGACGACGACGAGAGGAAACAACGGACGAGAGTGGAATCTGACGAAAGAAGAAACGTTAGCGCGCGCGAAAGAAGAACGAGAACAACGACACCGAATGAGAATGGAAGTGAAAGCGACCGTGGTGATGCAGAAACATTGGAGGAGCGCGAAGGAGTTGAGACGCGCGATGGAGGGGATGAGAGAGAAGGACGAAAACTTTGGCCGAAAAGACGGGAAGACGGGCGGCGGGGTGTGCCGGGAATGTTCGCGCAGAAGCAGCGAGTGTTCGTGCGCCCTGTTTAAGCATTTGCAACGCGTGACGTTTTACACATCTTGGCCGGTACCTTCGAGTAACACCCGCGACGAGGAGGGGAGGATGGATGAAGATGGGACGAGGAGTGAGAATCGAGACGTGCAAGATATGGAGACGATGAGCAAAGTTTTGCGCGATGTGCTGCCAGCTTGGATGGACGAAGAAAATGGGGAGACAGACGCCGACGCTCGACGAAAGATACGTAGAAGAATAATAGCAAAGGCGCTGAGATGGTGTTTGAGACGACTGAGCGAGACGAGGAATGTTGAAGGAGAGATTGGTGACGGCATAGAAGACAAAGCAGCAAAATATATCGCGAGTAAACGTGTCATAGCAGAACTGACGTGCGAATACCTTCTTAGATACGGCGACGCGTCGGATGCGTTAATTAGGGAAGTGGCGAGGGATGAAGCGAGGAACATCAAAGGGGCGGTTTCATTCAACGACGACATCGTCAAACATTTAGTGAGGAATGCGAACACCACATCTATCATATTCGAAGAACGCGCGTTATTTACGTTAATAAGCGAATTCGGTCGCGTTGCGTTAGCGAGTGCAGGAAGACACGAAGAAGATGCGATGGATGTTGGAGTATCAAAGGGAGATAATTGGGGCGAATCGTTTGCCGTACAAGTTTTCACTTGCCCTTTAGTCTTTCAAAAATTACTCAACAAGTACAAGTCGGAGGATTCGCCGTCACCATTTCTCTCTGCTATTGACGCGAAGTTCTTCGCACCAACTGCAACGCTTTTTCTTCGAGCGCTCTCTACAACAAGTAGCAGTTTTGTAGGAGCGCAAGATGGAGAGGAAGGATATTCGCGAACTGCGTGGATGTTAGGTAATGTGTGTGAATGGTCGCGTACGCCAGAATTTGGTGTCGGATGCAGAGACGACGCAGACGCACAGAATGGTGGTGAAATTGAAAATGCACTTTTGTTTGCGAACACTTGCGGGATGTTAGTTGACGCGTTGCCACTGTCCGCGTTGCCAGACGAAGACGTAAATCACTATGCATCGAGCTTTTCGAGAAACGATAGGGGAAAGAGCACGTTATTCGATAACGACGACGAGGATTTCAACGAGAAACCAGTTCGCACGAAAGCATCAACAGTGAAGAAAGGTACATTCGACGCGGTTAAAGTACCGCCTTTATTGAAGCGACAGCTCGCGTCGCTTTGGAATCCGCCTTCATCGATACTTTCTTCGCAGCTCGCGAGTGCGTGTGCCGTCAACGTAAATAAAGAAGAAAACGCGAAAGGAGATAATGGTGAAAATAACACCGCAAAAATTGCAAAATATATCCTTGGAATTTCAGGTGTCCTTCGAGGAAAAGACCGCGTGTACTTTCTCGCCACGTTCGCGTTTCAATGCGCAGATGTCATGCGGAACCTTTGGCGCAGCGTGTCTTTGCAATACGCAAAAAGTCCGAAAGATACGATTCGCGATCCGACATGGAGACAACAGTTGGGTGCCTTTTCAGAAATTTACGCCGTGTACGCTCAAACTGCTGATGACGAAGAGTTTTACGTCATTGGGAAACCGCTCACGATTGACGAGTCGAAGTTTTTGGTCGAAATCGCCAAGAACACTTTGTGGTTCCAATTATGGGAAAATCCATTCACCAACGGAGGGAGTTTGAATAACAACAGCAGCAATCGAGCAGTACGAACGGAAGATTCCCAAATCGAAGCTACCGCGTCTGTTTTACAAAACTTATTCGATCGCAATGGTCGGCGCCAATTCGCACCTCCGGAGCTGTTTTATGCCGTCGAACTGTGTGGCGGCATGGATTCTGGTTTTTTAACGCCGGCTGTGGATTCCTTCCTTCGCGAATTTGGCGAAGGCGGGCGCAAATCGAGAGCTTCGAACGTTTTAAGTAAATGTTCGTGTTTGGCACCATTTGAAGTCAGAGTCCGCGCGTTTGGCACCGCGACTGAGAAATTTCGCAGGCAGGAAATGGGAATGAGCGCCGCAAATTCAGATGCGCCTTGGTTCATCGATGGAGTGCAACATAATAAGGTGCATATCACCGTCGAAAGAGGAAAGGTGTTGCGACAAGGATTCAAACAACTCTTGTTAGACCAATCCTCTTCTAGTCCTTTCGTCACTATGCGGAAATGCGTGGAGGCTTTGCAAGGAAATGTTCGAGTGAAGTTTATCAACGAACACGGTGCAGAGGAGGCGGGCGTCGATGGTGGCGGTTTGTTTAAAGATTTCTTGAGTGCAACGGTGGAAGAGGCGTTCGATCCAAAAGAGGGGAACTTTTTGTTTTCTGAAACGCCAGATAGGACGCTCTTTCCAAACCCAAGGTACGCGAATACGTTGGAAAAGCAATTCTCAGAAGACAGTGACAACGATGTGATGGTTATGCACGATAGCAACGAAGAGAGCGACAGAGAAAAGTGGCTCGTGTACTCCTATTTTTATTTAGGTGTCATTCTTGGTAAGGCGTGTGGGGAAGGTATTCTTTTAGATGCGCCTCTTGCGGGCTTCTTTCTTTCCAAGTTACGAGGTAAACCTCCTGAGCTTTCTGATTTAACCACGTTTGACCCAGAAGTCTACAAAAATCTCATCATGCTCAAAGGATTCAGCGAGGGCGACTTTGATGATTTAGAGTTGTACTTTGTCGCGCTCGATCGCTCAAATACGAATCCAGACAGTCCAAGATATGTCGATTTAGTTCCGAATGGCTCGAATATTCGCGTGAACAAGAGAAATTATCCGTCGTATTTACACGCGATGGCGACGTATTTACTCGACGGTCAGATTCGTGTCCAATCTGCAGCCTTCGTTGATGGCTTTCGAGCCATGGTACGTCCATCGACGCTGAAACTCTTTACGCCCGCGGAGTTGGGGTTGTTAATATCCGGCTCCGGTGGTGGTGTAGATGTGGATGATCTTGCGCGTTCGTCTCGTTATATGGGAGGATACGACGCCGACCATCCAGTCATACAAAGACTTTGGCGAGTGACGCGACATATGAGCAAAGAAAATCAAAGAAAACTTTTAAAATTTGTCACTTCGAGCGCAAACACACCTCTATTGGGTTTTGGCGCGTTAAACCCGCCATTTTGCGTCCATCGCGCGGCATCCGGAAGCGGCGCAAACTCAGCGGCGGATGTGACGAGACTCCCCAGCGCGGCGACGTGTATGAACCTTTTGAAGCTGCCACCGTATGATACCGACGAAGAGATGGAAAAGAAATTAGTGTACGCTATTTCAAACGCAAAAGCGTTTGACCTATCCTAAGTAAGTAATAAATAAGAACAAATTGTACAACAATACATCATGCTACGTGCCTAAGTAAAAACTCCTCCATGATTCAAAACCATTCCAATAAATAAATTAACCCTATCACAATGCCGAAAGAGGTAAAACTTCTCCGCGTATGTATACTATCTCCGGACGAGGGTGATGGTGGCGAAGCTATGCTTTGACATCGATCGCCAGTAAAACCTTCAGCACACGCACAACTGTATCCTTTGCCTTGGATGTTAGTGCACACGCCGTCGTTCTCGCAGGGTTGCGGCAAGCAAACGTGACACAACCATCCTGCCATGAGTAACATGTCATTATCGCAGTCTTCGTCGCACGCCATGCAATTCTCTGTCATACCGTACGAATAGTTCAACATCGTCGTGTTTAAATACCCATCGTCGTGTTCGATGTTTACTGCAGTACCCAGGGTCGTAGGCAGCGCCGGGCATAAATCTGAAGATCCGTCCGCCGGTACCGTACCGAAATAAATCGCATTACCACTCGGGATTGTACCCGTGCTCCCACTACAACTCTGCGCGGTCATCGACACATCGATGTATCTCAGCGAATTCGAAGAGCGGCACACGTACCATAATCTATTCGAAGACTCTTGGAACGCAATACCACCTAACGCCATCGATCCAGTTTCAAACGTATCCAGCAACACGCCTGACGTTTTCTGGAACGCTTTGATTTTTCCAGTACCATACTCTGAGACGTACAAAACGTTGCCCTGAATGGCTAAGCCAGATGGTTTATTTAAATCTTCTATGAACGTTCTAAATTGAGCACATCCAAACACGCTATACTCGAAGCTGGCTTTTTCTGACGACCAGGACGTGTACGCGCCGCCTAAATCGCTACGAGCGTGGTACGCGAACCTGCCCGAATCGGCATTCAAAACAATAATTCGGTTATTTCCGGTGTCTGCGATGTAGACTGCTCTTGTCGCGCTATCTACAACAATATGCGATGGTACGTTCGGTACCCGTTTCAATTGCACTTCATCGTACCTACGAACGTTCGCTAAATCATGGTCTAAACTTTTCGGCCCGTGCGGCTTCTCGAAATCGTAACGCACTAAAGTGTTGTTATAACCGTCAAAAGCCCAAAACACGTTGCCATGACTCGTTCGAGATTCACCATCGTGCGCGATACCCATACACAATGGTGTAGCGTGGAGCATGTCCTCGTGCGTGAGAAAACATGATTTACTCGATTGATCGTACGTGCGCACGTCGCATTTTTCGCCGTTCAGATCAATGTTGATGTCTTCTGAAGTTGGCACGATCCCAGAATCGTACAAGGTTGGTCCCATAAAATAATTACTCGTTTTCATACCATCGTAATCGTTAGTCGATTCTTGACATGTAGCGAAATTACCATCTAAACCGAACGATATTTGACTCACTTTATCTAAATAATGGTACTTCGCCCTATCTGTGACCGTTCTCGATGTCGTCGCAGTTGTTTTCGTCGCATCATCTAGACTGATCAAACGCAAGGAATCATCATCAGCCGTCGCAATCCATATTTCATTTTCACCGTTAAACGCTAAAGCTCTCGGTGTGTTTAATCCAGTTTCGACAACTTTAACCGAACCTCGATTTGATTGCGGGCCGAACGCGTCTACGCAATAGTCCCCAGCGCTCTCGCTCGTCATCACAACCCCATCCGCAACAAACGACTCATCTTTCGATCTCACTCTCTCCTTCAAAACATCGCTCGTTTTTCTCTCTTCCTCGCCACAACTCGCGGAAATGTTTAACATTAAACTCGTCACAACGCTCGTCAAACTTTCCTCGCCTTCTTGTTCCGCCGTGCCCGGCAAAAATTTCGCCACCCGCATGCAATGATCCAAAATTGCATACTGTGGATGCACAGCCGCATCAAAAAACGAATACGTCAAACTTCTATCCCTATCATCAATCATTAACGGGTAGGTTCCGCCCATATTACCAACATTCACCGAAGTCGCATCGTGCGTCATCCACGCTTCGCAGACGCCCGCATTGACGCCGTTCTTCAGCGAGATGAGCGTGGCGACGTGCGATGTCGCCCCTACACTTTCGTAAAAATCATAAAAATTCTTCAAATACGTCGTCAACGTCGGATAATCGAGTCTCCCGGGAGTGCATCCGGTAAAATACGTCCCAATAATCGTCACGTATTTGTGTCCGTTTTCGTTTTGTCGGTAGTCGAAATCGGACAGCGAAACCGTTGCGAGCGAGCGTGCATTCGACGAACACACGGAGTATTCTCTCGATAAGACGTCTAACGCGAGCTCGTCATTTTCTTGCCAAAACCCGCCGCCGCCGTACGCCTGCACTTCTGAAAACGCGCCCCATCTCTGCGTGACGACGGTGCTTCTCCTCGTCATCGACGCGCACCTCGTCACCGCACACGCGATGACAAAGACGTGTTGGATTTTTTGGATGCGACCGAAATGTCGTCTCCGGCAAACCTTCGTCCATTTTCCTCCTCCTCGTCGGCGTCGCCGCCCTCCTCCATCGTCGCGGTGCTTCTCGCGCATCGTCTCTCGCTTTCGTTCTTTGTCTCTCTTTGTCTTTTTCGCGCGCAAAAACCGGCGACGACAAAACTCTGACGAAATCAATCCCATTTTTTGTTTCTAAATTCGA
>MDSZ01049846.1_pt1 | contig 24784 bp, 23 predicted proteins | sample 811201 | NCBI WGS metagenome assembly MDSZ01 (sample SAMN05326647, study PRJNA326480) | marine metagenome | isolation source: seawater | place: Indian Ocean: North | collected 2010
ATGTAACTGCCCGTCCGGTAACATTAACAACTAACAGACTTTTTGATAATACCAAGAATGTTGATGCTACGAACCTTTCAGTTACATTTAATAACTTAGTCGGCTCTGAAACTCTGTCACTGTCTGGTTTAGGATCTGTATCCTCAGAAAATGTAGCCTCAGGTCAACAATCGGTCACTTTAGGAACATTATCATTAGCTGACAATTCAGGAGTGGCGTCAAACTATTCATTAACATCGGCTACCTTGGATATAAACGCCAAACCTATTTCTTTAAGCGGTTCGAAAGTTTATGATGCATCAGCGACAGCTGCATCGAGTGCTCTTACAATTTCCGGAACAGTGGGAGGGCAAACACTTACATTAACGGGAAATGGAACATTGTCTGCAGGTGCTGACGCAGGAACCAATAAGACAATTAATACTTCAGGTTTGACACTGGGGAACGGATCAGGTGGTAGCGCAGGGGTAGCAACTAACTATTCACTAGTTGGTGGAACTTATCAAATGACTGTTACTCAAAGACCAGTAACAATTAGTGGATCACGATTTTATGATTCAACAACGACAGTGAGTAGTAGTGATATTAGCACGTTCAATAATGTCTCTGGTGGACAAACACTTGGTATTAGCGGTTCTGGCTCCGTTGCTACAGCTTTAGCAGGATCAGGTAAAACTCTTACATTAGGTACATTAACACTTACTGACGGTACAGGTTCTGCTTCCAACTATTTACTAGCAAGTGGAACTTTTGATGTAAATTCCCGACAGGTAAATATTTCAGGGTCTAGAATTTATAATGGAACAACTGTCATAAGTGGATCTGATTTGGTTGTAACTACAGGTGTTGGAAATGAAATATTGACTGTGAGTGGAACAGGTAGTGTAGCAAATGCTAATGTAGCGAATAACAAGTCAGTAACAGCTGGTAGCCTTGCTCTTTCTGGTAGCAGTGGAAATGCAGCTAACTATTCTCTTGGAACAATTACAATAAATATAACAGAAAGACCAGTTAACGTGTCAATGGAAAAAGTATACGATGGTTCATTAAATGCACCAGCAAGTGCTTTAAAATCAGGCGGAATAACTAATACAGTTCTAGGACATTCACTTTCATTAACGGGAACAGGTGTTATGTCAACAAAAGATGTGGGGGTGGGTAAAACTGTTTCAGTCGGCACATTAAGCTTAGGAGGCGCTCAATCTGCAAATTATAAACTAGCAGGTGGAACGATTGATATAGATGTAACTCCAAGAACTACAAATGCTTCAGGTTCTAGACACTATGATGGAACGATAATAGCCGGGTCATCAGCATTTACGAGTTTTTCAAATACTGCTGGTAATGATACTTTATCATTGTCAGGCTCAGGAACTATTGTCTCTGCAGGTGTAGGGTCAAAGGGTGTAAGCATAGGAACACTGAGCTCAGCACACCCTAATTACATCCTTGGAAATGCTACATTAACCATCACCCAGAGACCATTAAACTTAAGTGGTTCAAGAGTTTCTGGAAACGGTGATAATTCGACAGACATAGATTCATCAAAACTTATTTTTACTAATTTACCAAATAATGAGACGTTGAATTTGTCAGGGGTAGGTAGAATCAATAGTATAAGACCAGGTATTCATAACATTGATCTATACACATTAGTAATGACTAATGGAACAGGGCTTATTTCTAATTATACATTTGTAGGGGGGACGCGTATATTCAGGATTATTTCAGGTTTAAAAACAAAAGCTGGAGTATTAAGGGCGCTTCAGGCAGAGAATGGAAACAATAGGAAATTATTACCTTCGAAAACATCTCACAGAACTATGCCAGCTGTCTCAGAGAGAGTGACAGTATCAACTCCAGATCAATCTATTGAAGTAAATCCATGCGTACTAAAAAATGGATACTGTAATTAAAATATAGTATTTACATAAATGCAATACTAAATAGATTAATTTTTGCACTAAAAGTATAGTATTTGACTTTATTAGTAATTTATTAATCATTTTATATTCACTAAATAATAGTCTATATTTTAGATAATTTGATCAAAAATTTTTTATGAATTTAAATTTATGATTCAAGAATTAAAAGAAAAAAAAATTAGAGATTGGTGTTTATTCGATTTTGGCATCTCAAGCTACCCCACATTAATAATTACTTTTATATATGGTGCGTTTTACGCAAAAGAAATTGCTCAGACCCCAGAAATTGGCACGAGTATTTGGGGATTTGCAATATCAATTGGAAGTGCACTCAGCTTTTTTCTTTTTTTAACAACTTTTTTTCAAGGAAAAGCAAAAAATACAAAAATTTCTATGACTTTTTTTAGATTTTTTTTCTATTTGTTAATTATTTCAGTTTCATCATTGTTTTTTTTTGACAATCAATCAAATCAGTATTTCCCCCTTATTATTATTTGTCTATCTTTAATTAGCTTTGAGGTAATGAATTTTTTTTATAATTTATCTCTTCACATTGTTGCAAAAAAAGAAAAAAGAGGAATGGTCTCAAATCTAGGATGGGCCTTAGGTTATCTTGGGGGCTTGATATCTTTAGTAGTAGTTTTGTTAGTTCTAAATTTCTCAAAGGATAAAAATTATGAAATTTTTGGAGATTCAATATTTTTATTTATTGGTCCATTTGTCGGATTATGGACTTTTATTTTTGGCTTTAAACACATAAAAAGGTTTAGAAATAAATTTTTGGTTGTTGAAAACTTCAAGAATTTCTTTTTAATCTTAAAAAGCACAAATACGCATATATTTTTTATAAGTTATTTCTTTTTTAATAACTCAGTAATTTGTATTTTTTCGTTTGCAAGTATGTTCGCATCCTTTTTGTTCGGATTAGAGGAAAAGCAAATCCTAATTTTAGGTATTTCAATAAATTTAGCTGGGATTGTGGGTTGTGTTGTTTTGGGAAGGATAGAAGATAGATTAGGCTCTGAAAAAGTTATCAAAATATGTATTGTTTCCTTACTTTTGACCACATTAGGTCTTTATTTTACTTTTGAAAATACTATTTTTTGGCTTCTTGCTTTATTAATTGGTTTTTTTATAGGACCGATTCAAGCTGCCAGTAGGAGTCTAGTTTCAAAAAGAATGGAGTCAGAAAGCCAATTTTCCGCATTTTGTGCTTATTCAATGTTTGGTAACGCTTGTTCAATTTTAGGACCTTTTCTTGTAGGAATTGTTATTCATCTCAGCTCTAGTTTAAGAACAGGATTATTAGTAATCCCAATATTTTTTCTGTTATCTCTTTTTTTTCTTAAACGATCTAATGTTTAAAGTGTCTAATACCAGAAAAAACTAAGGGAATTTTATTTTTTCTTGCTTCATCGATAACCTTATCATCATTTATTGAGCCGCCAGGTTGAATTATACCCTTTATGTTATTTTTAGAACATATTTTTACAATATCAGGAAACGGAAAAAAACCATCGGACGCTAGAACTCCGTCGGATTCTGGGAAATTTTTATTTGCTTTTTTAATAGCCTGTTTTGCCGAATCTATTCTATTTGTTTGACCTATACCTATTCCAATTGTTGATAGATTTTTTACAATTACAATAGCATTAGAGTTCACAAATTTAGAGACAGTGAAGGCAAACGCCATATCATCGATGATACTTTGTGATGGTTTTGAAGTTTTAAATTTAAAATTATTTGCGTTTGTTTTTTTTGTGTCTTTATCTTGAATCAATAAAAAATTTCTTGATGATTTAATTGATAAACTTTTGTATTGAGATTTCTTTGATTTATATTCTACTAGTATTAGACTTTTCTTTGACGTAAGTATTTTTTTAGCATCAAGAGAAAAACTTGGAGCTACTACCATTTCAGTAAATAGTTTTAAAATTTCTTCGGCAGTCTTACTTGTTACAGGTTTATTAAAGGCAACTATTCCACCAAAAGCACTTGTTGGATCACACTGCAAAGCTTTTTTGTAAGCTTTATGTTGATCATTATCTAATGAAACACCACATGGATTGCCATGTTTAAGTATAACGCAAGATTTTTTTTGGAATTGATCAGCTAACTCCATAGCAATTTCTAAATCATTTATATTATTGTATGACAGGTCTTTTCCTGAAATTTGTTCTAATTTATTTTTCCCTAAAGAAAATAACGCTGCAGTTTGATGAGGGTTTTCTCCATATCTTAGTTGTCTTAATTTTTTTAATGGCAATGCTGAATTTTCATTTACCAATATATAATCCCCTTTGGTTAACCATTTGGAAATAATTGAATCATAATATGAAGTATTTTGAAAAGCTTCCATCGCTAATTCTTTTCTAAACTCTAGATTAAGATTATTATTATTTTTTTTCATTTCACTTACAAATTTGTCATACTGACTTGGTGACGACAGAACAACAACACTTTTATAGTTTTTAGCCGCTCCTCTGATAAGTGATGGTCCGCCAATATCAATATTTTCGATGCAATCAGATTCAGTTGAGTTACTTTTATTAAGTGTTTTTTCAAATGGATAAAGGTTTACAATGACAAGATCTATAGTTTTAATTTTGAGGAGATTTAACTGAGATATATGTTTAGAATTATATTTGTCGGCTAAAATTCCTGCATGAATTAGGGGGTGAAGAGTTTTTACTCTTCCGTCCAGGATTTCATTAAACTTTGTGTAAGAAGAAACCTCAATAAGTTTTAATCGAGGATTAATTTTTTTTAAATGATTATAGGTTCCACCGCTTGAAAAGACTAAAATATCATTTTTGATAAAATATTCGGAAATTCTCTCAAGCCCTTGTTTATCTGATACAGATACAAGCGCAGTTTTAACTTTAATCTTCATTGTTAACCTTATATTCTGGTACCATCTCTTTAAATTTTTTTATAATAACATCAAAGTTATTTTTATTAATTAATGATGATAAGTTACCATAACTTGGGGTATCAATTTCATATAATTTATCACTAGTGTAAAGAATTCCAGGAATTTCTGTTTTTTTAATTGTTTCATTATCAAAAAAAAGTTTTTCTGATATTTTTTCCCCTCTTCTTAATCCTGTATACTTAATTTTAATTTCATTTTCATTTTTTCCCGATAAAGCAATCATCCTTTTAGCAAGGTCTTTTATCAAAATTGAATCACCCATTTCAAGAATAAAAATTCTGCCATTTTCTTTATTCTTAATTTGAGAAGATATTAAAACAAGTTCAACAGCCTCTCTAATTGTCATAAAATATCTTGTTACATTTGGATCAGTAATGGTTATAGGTCCTCCCTTTTTAATTTGATCTTCAAAAAGTGGTACAACTGAGCCTGTAGAACCAAGAACATTTCCAAATCTTACTATTGAAAAAACTGTATATTTTGATGAACTAGAAATATTCTGAATATATTTTTCACAAAGTCTTTTTGATGCTCCCATAATATTTGATGGATCAACTGCTTTATCTGTTGAGATAAAAACCATTTTTGGGATTTTATATAGTTTAGACAGTTCGCATATTTTTACGGTTGATTGAAAATTAGTTTTAAGAGCCTCAATTGGATCATCCTCAACAAAAGTAATGTGTTTAAGTGCTGCAGCATGAAATATAATATCAGGTTTGAAATTTTTAATTATCTCTTCAACTTTAACAGTGTCTCTCACATCAGCTAATTTGGTAACAAAATTTCCACTCAATTCATATGAAATTTTGTAAAGCGCATATTCATTTGATTCTAGAAGTATAATTAATTTAGCGTTTAAAAAACTCAATTGTCGACATAATTCACCCCCTATACTTCCTCCAGCTCCAGTAACAAGTATGGTTTTATTTTTTATTTCCGCCAAGACAGCAGGACTATGAACTTTTTGTTTGCGACCAAGCACATCCTCAATTGCGATTGGAATTGCAGTAAATTTTTTTCCGGGATCTAATGTAAAATTTGATATCTTTGGAATAATCCCAATGGCATACCCATTTTTTTTTGAAAAAATATATAAAGATTCAATTAACTCAGAACTTATTGAATTATCAGCTATAATAATTCTTTGCACCTCAAATTTAGTGATTTTTTTTTCAAGATGCTTCAGGTCATCAATTGTTGAGATGATTGGTATATTGTGGATTCTTCTGCCCAATTCTGTTTTCTTTGTTCCGATAATTGCTTCAACATTGTACGGAGAATTTTTTTCAGTTTTTGTTAACCTTATAAAGTTTTCAGATGTATCATTATCACCTACAACAAGAACTGGTATTTTAGTGTTAGTCTTGGAAATTTTATCTTTTAAAATTCTGTATAAAACTCTTGGCCCAGTTACGCCAAGTAAAGAAACGATAAATAATAAAATTGGAAATGATCTAGGGATATCTTCTAATCTAAGCACTAAAAATAAAAGAGCTATTATAAAAAGTGTAGAAATAACACCACTCTTAAAAATAGAAATTATTTCATGCATCGAAGCATATCTCCAAATCCCATGATAAAGGCCATAATAATTCAGAATGATTATGTTACTAAATGAGAATAATAAAGCAAAGTACCATAGAAAAGACATCAAATGCATTGCATTCTCAAAGTCTAATCTTAAAAGAAGAGCAGCGAAAAAAGATAGGATAAAAATTATGAAGTCATGAACAATAGTGAAAATAATTTTTTGGTTCATTTTTTGCTCACCATATGGATGTAATACAGAAAGACAGTTGTGAAAAAAATACCTAAAGCAAGTGAGAGAAATGGATAATATATCGAAAGCATTGAGAGGAAAAACAGAATAATAAATAAGAATATGATTTTCTTTAGCACTTGATAATGTGTTTGACCAGTCCTAATAATTTTTTGGAAAAAATGATCACTATGTGCAATCATAATATTTCTTTTTTTTATCAAGCGTATAATTAAAGTAAGAGTTGAATCAGAAAAATGGAAAAGAAGAATAATGAGAATTGGAATTATAGCTTCCCCATTTAGCAAAACTTTTATAAGAATTAAACCTGTAATGTACCCTAAGGGGATTGATCCTACGTCTCCTAAAAAAATTTTTGCTGGTGGAAAATTAAATTTTAAAAATGCCAAAAATAAAGAAATTAAAATCAAGCTAACATATTGAAACTGTTCATCAATCAGTCCTAGCACTGAAAGAATATTTATTGTTACAGCTAATAAAAGAATTTGGAAACAGGTGAGACCATCCATACCATCCATAAAATTAAAAAGATTAATTATCCAGACCCAAATTAAAGCCAGAATCAAAAATATAAAGCAAAATATTACTTGAGGATTATAATTTATCCAAGATAGGATATTCTGCTGTGAAAAAAAAATTATTTCATTTCTAAGAGCAAATATTGAGATTATTACAGAAAAAAAATGGAAAAAAAGTCGCAAGGGAGCTGAAAGACTTTTTAAATCGTCAATAAGCGAAACAATAAATAAAATTACTAATGCCAAAATGAAAATAATCCATTGTAGATTAAAAACGTTACTAAAAATTAATGCTATAGATATAGAAAAAATAAATAACCCCATTATGAGTATTCCCGCCCCTTTTGGAACTATTCCAGTGTGATTACTTCTTTCTGTCGGATAATCAATTAGTGACATTTTTTTGAGAAATGGTATAAGTCTTCTGAATGCCACTATGCAAAAAAAATATAATAAAAACGGTGTAATATAAACTATCATTTTCCTAATAAAAGATTAAAAATATGGACGACAAAAAAATTGCTGTTCTAGGGCTGGGTTATGTTGGATTGCCATTAGCTTTAGGTTTATCCTTCTCGTATAAAATTAAAGGTTTCGATGTTGATGATAACAGAATTAGTCAGCTTAGAAAAGGGATTGATTCAACACTTGAGGTTAATAAAACAAAACTTTTAAGTCAGAAAAAAAACCATAAAATTTTCTTTACGTCAAACATAGATGACCTCAGCGATTGTAATATCTTCATAGCAACAGTTCCAACGCCTATAGATAAAAAAAAGAAACCAGATTTTTCTTCACTTCTAAAGGTGTGTAAAATTATAGGAGGTTTGTTAAAAAAAAATGATATTGTAGTTTTCGAAAGTACTGTCTTTCCTGGTGCAACAGAAGATATCTGTGGTCCTGAACTGGAAAAGAATTCTAATAATTTAAAATGCGGTAGAGATTTTTTTCTAGGCTATTCGCCAGAAAGAGTTAATCCAGGAGATAAAGTACATACGATAGAAAAAATAAATAAAGTTGTTTCAGGTCAAAATAAAGACGTCGAAAATGTACTCGTCAGCATTTATTCAAAGTTAACAAAAGGAAAAGTTTTTTTAGCCAAAAATATTAAGGTAGCTGAAGCATCAAAAGTGATTGAGAATGCTCAACGAGATATTAATATTGCTTTTGTAAATGAGGTCGCAAAAATTTGTAGTAAATTGGAAATAAGTACATATGATGTGTTGAAAGCATCTTCTACTAAATGGAACTTTTTAAATTTTGAACCAGGTCTAGTCGGAGGTCATTGTATAGGAGTTGATCCTTATTATTTAGCTGAGAAGGCAAGAAAACTTGATATTAAACCACAAGTTATATTATCTGGGAGAGATACTAATGATAGTATGGTCCCATTTGTTGGAAAAAAAATCTGCAATCGAATTTCAAAAAAATCTAAAATTCTTTTTCTAGGAATTACTTTTAAGGAAGATGTCCCAGATCTTAGAAATTCTAAAAGCGTTGAACTAATAAAATATCTTGAGGATAAAAAACATAACGTTTATTTTTACGATCCATTTATTAAAAATATGGAAAAGATTAAAAGATATGAAATACAAAAAAAATCAAAAAATATTTTTGATGCAATTGTATTAGCTGTTCCACATTTAAAAATTATTAGAGATTTTAAAAAAAAAATTTATCCCTTATTAAAGGTTAATGGTATTTTTTTTGACATAAAAGCAAAGTTTCGAGGTGATTATGATCAAAACTATTGGTCACTTTAAAATCATTGAATCATTCTAAACAGCCATTTAATTTTCTTGTCTGGGACAATTTTTTCAGAAATAAGAATATGATGATTATCTTTTTTTATCTTTTTTTCGCCGAAGTATATTCCTTGATTAATTTCAATTTTTGGCTCAGAACAGATAAACTCCCAACCTAGATTATTTCTTAGTTTAAGCACTACTTTTTTTTTGCTTGCTGTTGCACTCAACTTTACATCAGGGTGAATGTGAAATCTTAAAAAAAGTTTTTTTGGCGTCTGGTTATAGGATTTTGTCGGTCTTGAAAAGTAATCTTGACCCCTGATAATAAGATTTTTACTATCGATATGAATTTTTCTGTTATGTATTAAACCAAATAAATCCTTGTATCCTGTATGAGCAGAGTTAATCCAAAAATTATTATCTCTTTCAAGTTTTTCTGACCAAACTTTTGCTAGTCTAGTAGTTGTATTTTTTTCAAAAAAAATATCTGATGAGTTTATGTTGTCAATACTTACCGTACTGTGGGCTGCTGTCGAACGCATAGCCTCATTAAGTTCTTTATTATTAACAAATGGAGAACCACAGTTCACTACAATCTTTTCATTTCCGTGTGAAAGTTCAAAAGACAATGAGCCAGCATGAGTTTTTTCTACACTAGGCATACCACAATCCATTATAAGCGTTAAGCGATTCTCATTTATTCTTTGAAAACCTGATGATTTTAGAGAGTTGGGAACTTTTAATTTAGAGTTTGATCTTTTCAATACCTCATTGATCTGATGATTTTCAAAATATTGAAATTTATTAAAAATTGCTAACTCACCATTAGCAATTTTGAAAAATTTTAAGGTTGAAGCCATTTTATATATGTTTTCATTTAACTCCTTTGGTATTACAATTTTTGATGTTCCAAGGTAATTTTTTATGTCTATCAATGACTGTAAAAAAATAAATTGCTCACTCGGGGATCTCAAATAATGCATTCCATCATCCATTACATCACTATTGAGAATATCGATAAGTAATTTTATACCAACTTTAAGCTTGGAGGATAAGTTTCTGAAACTAAGAGCTGAAATTATTATAGCTTTAGCTGTAAAAATTTTTTCAGATTCAAGTTGTTTCTTTTTGAAAATGTTTAGTAGATGAATTGCTTGTTTATTAAGAGATTTTGTAAACTTTTTTTGAAAACTTTCATCAGCTGTTTCATAAAAGAAAGACATATTGCTCATTAAAAAACATAATCTTTTTGATAAAATTTTGGTTTCCCAACTAAATGGATCCCATCGATTTTTTAATCTTAGCCATTCTTTAATGTTATCCCTAAGAAAAATTCTTGCTTTATTAGTGCCCAGTGCTTTGACATCTTTAGTCCAATCAAAGCAAAAAAGCTCTTTATTCCAACTTTTGCTACCTTTGTTTTTCTTCCAGGTTTGTTTATTAAAAACTATTGATTCACCATTGAAATTCATAAATCCATCAACTATTTTTTTTCCATTATCAGGGTCGCCACCCCATAAACTCTCTGGAATAAATAAAATTTCTGAAGACGATCTCCTTTCTAATAAAAAGTTATAAATCGGATTATTGTAAAACATTAAATTTTTTTCTGTTCATATTAAGTTTTCATAATTTATCATTTTTAAAAATACAAGCTATAAAGAAACCATCCATTCCTCCATTATCAGAAAGATGTGCAGGTGTAGTAATAAAAGTATTTGATTTAAGTGTTGAACCAAGAGTATTTAAATCTGAAAACATCGATTTTAAATAAAAGTCATTTTCATTGCTAATAAATTTCAATATTTGTCCTTCACCTTCACTCTTGAGGAGAGAACATACTGCATAGATTATACACCCCCCAGCTTTGACAATTTTTGATGCTTTCTTAAGCATATTACTTTGCTTTTTAAGGAGAAGATCAATTTTTTTTTCGGTGACTAAAATTTCTGGTTTCTTTTGCATTAGTCCAGAACCAGAGCAAGGTGCATCAATTAAAATACAATCAAATTTTTCCTTTTCATCAAAATTTAGAAAATCACAGTTAATTACTTCAGATTTAAATTTTAATCTTTCAAAATTTGATTTTAGAATTTCAATTCTTCTTTTTGAAATTTCAATACATTTAACCTTAAAACCTGAATCTAAAAGTTGAAATGCCTTTCCTCCTGGTGCAGAACCAACATCGAGTATGTTAATGTTATCTTTATTTTTGTTTGCAAAAATTTTATTAATTAAAAAGACAGGAAGAGTGGCTGACAAACCTTGAACCCACCATACACCATCTTTATAAAAAGGTAATTTTGTTATATTTGATTGGTTTTTAACTCTTACTACATTATCAAAAATATTTTTTCCTTTAAAAACTGTTTCCCATTTTCTTTCTTTAAAAGATTCTTTTTTTATGTTTATGTCTAAAAAAGGTTCTTTCGAAATTTGAGTGGCTATGTTAAGGAATTCTTTTTCTCCAAGTAAGCCCTTAATATTTTTTTTAATCCACGAAGGGATGTTCAATGTTTGTGGAATTTTCTTTAATAGATCTTTTTTCTGTCTGCAAATATTCCTCAAGACCGCATTCATAAATTTTTCAGACTTATATTTTTTTGAGATTTCAACTGCTGTATGAACTGTTGAATACTCTGGAAAATCCAAGTAGAGGAGTTGAACAATAGAGACTTTTAAAAGATATTTTATAAATTTGTTATCTTTAATTGGTCTTTTCACAAAGCATGACATAATTGATTCAATTTGACCATTTCTCCTTAATGAATTTAATACAATTAAACTGACTAAAGATTTATCTCTTTGTGTTAACATAGAATATTGCTTATTAGATGAAATTGCATCATCAATACTCTTACCTGAGAAGACATTGAAAAGAACTTTTGCGGAAATTTCTCTTGAATCAAGCAATAATTTATGGCTTTCTAGTTTATTTATATTATGAGGATATTATGGTTAAGAAGTTAAAGTCAAACAAGTCAAAATTAAAGCCTTCAAAAAGACCTCGAGAAATTGGTGGCGTCGATGGCCCAGATCCAACAAGATATGGAGATTGGGAAAAAAAGGGTATTTGTCACGACTTTTAGTTCACCCTCTATTTTTTATTAATATTTCGACAACACCTGGCTCGTTCAGTGTAGAGATATCGCCAATTGAATCCTCTTCATTACATGCAACTTTTCTTAAAATTCTTCTCATTATTTTACCTGACCTTGTCTTTGGAAGTTCAGGAGCCCAATGTATGATATCTGGAGTTGCAATTGGTCCAATAACAGATCTCACCCAATTTTTGAGATCATTCTTGAGTTCATCCGTATATTTTTCACCAGTCATTAGTGTTACATATGCATATATACCCTGACCTTTTATATCGTGGGGATATCCAACAACCCCAGCTTCAGAAACCTTTTTGTGGAGAACAAGAGCGCTCTCTACCTCCGCAGTCCCTAATCTATGACCAGAAACGTTTATAACATCATCAACTCTTCCAGTTATCCAATAGTACCCATCTTTATCCCGCTTACATCCATCACCCGTAAAATATTTTCCTTTAAAAGATGAAAAATATGTCTCAACAAACCTTTTGTGATTCCTATAAACCGTCCTCATCATTCCTGGCCAAGATGTTGTTATGCATAAATTCCCTTCACATTCACCGCTGAGTTCATTTCCTTCATTATCAACAATAACTGGATTAACACCAAAGAAAGGTAGAGTTGCAGAGCCAGGTTTAAGTGGTGTTGTTCCAGCAATTGGAGAAATTAGTATCCCTCCAGTTTCAGTTTGCCACCATGTATCTACAACTGGACATCTTTTCTTACCAATTATTTCATAATACCAGTTCCAGGCCTCTGGATTTATTGGTTCGCCAACAGTCCCTAATATTCTCAAAGAAGACAGGCTGGATCTATTTACGTATGAATCTCCTAAACCCATTAACGCTCTAATGGCTGTAGGTGCAGTGTAAAATATTGTTACATTAAATTTATCTACTATTTGCCAAAACCTTGATGCATCGGGGTATGTAGGGACCCCTTCGAACATTAAAGTCGTAGAACCATTACATAAAGGTCCATAGACAATGTAAGAATGCCCTGTAACCCACCCAACATCTGCTGTACACCAATATATATCATTTTCTTTTATTGAGAAGACTGTTCGGTGACTTACAGATGCATGTAGCAAGTATCCTGCTGTAGTGTGAAGCACCCCTTTTGGTTTCCCAGTAGATCCTGAGGTGTAAAGAATAAAAAGAGGATCTTCTGAGTTTTGTTCTACTACAGGACATATTTCAGCTTGTTTAGATGTAAGACTTGTATAAGAAATTTCGTTTTCAGAGAACTGAGTCTCTTCATTTGTTCGATCTACGACAATTACATTTTTTACAATCTCTAGACCTTGGATAGCTTCTCTTACATTTGAAAGTAAGGGAATTTTTCTTCCTCCTCTAATACCTTTGTTTGCTGTAATGATGGTATTTGAACCACAATCAATTACTCTATCTTTAAGCGATTCAGGTGCAAATCCACCAAACACAACAGAGTGTATGGCTCCAATTCTGCTACAGGCTAGCATAGCGTAAGCAGCTTCTGGAATCATTGGTAGATAAATTGTAACACGATCACCTTTTTTTACGCCAAGAGACTTTAAACCATTTGCAAGTTTACAAACTTCTTTATGAAGTTCCTTATAGGTGATTTTTTTGCTTTCTTCAGGCTCGTCACCTTGCCAAATAATTGCAACTTTATCACCTCTTTTTTTGAGATGTCTGTCAATGCAATTTTCCGAAACATTTAACGAACCATCGGAGAACCACTTTATGGAAACATCGTCATAAAAAGAAGATTCTTTTATTTTTGAAAATTTTTTTATCCAATTAATTGAAGATGCTTTATCACTCCAAAAATCTTCAGGATCTTTTATGGATCGTTCATATTCCTCAAGGTATTCTTTTAAATCGGGTGACGGGTCTGAAATTTTATTCTCTATAAAACTCATATTTTCCTCAAATGCAATATATCAGGTTTAATAAAGAATTCATCAAAAAATTAAAACACTCTTTTAAAATTTTTAATTAAAATACTTTTAAATAAATTTTCCTTAACATAAGGATCTTTTTCTAAAAATTTTTGTAATTCTGTCTTGTTTATGAAATTAATGATTAAGACACTTCCATTGGGGTTACCATCTTTATCAAGGGTCGGGCCAGCTAAAATTAGGTCTTTTTTAAGGCTCTTTAGGTGAGCAAGGTGATGCTCTCTATTTTCAAGTCTTTTTCGAAGTGAATTTTTTTTATCTTCACAAATAATTATAAAAGTTTTCATTTCTCAAATTGAAGTGGTCTTGATAATAGTATTTTAGTAATTTCATTAAGGCTTTCTCCACTTAAAATTTTTTTAACCGAATTACAAATTGGTAATTCAACACCAAATTTTTTACCAAGACTGCAGATGCTATCACAAGATTCCATTCCTTCAACGACTACATTAGTTTTTTTCTTTTTTTTTGCTAAGAGATAACCAAGTTTTGTGTTTCTTGACTTAAGTGAGGAACAGGTAAGGGTTAAATCACCTATCCCAGAAAGACCATAAAAAGTTTTTTTTTTAGCACCCATTTTTAAACCAAGTTCAATCATTTCTGATAATCCTCTTGTAATAATTGAAGCGTTAGCATTATTTCCTAACCCACTACCTAGGATAAAACCAGAGGCTATGGCTATTACATTTTTCATAGCTCCTCCAACTTGGGTTCCAATAATATCATTATTAAAATAAGTTCTAAAACGATCTTGCGCTATTATTTTTGGTACATAATTTAATAAATTAGAATTTCTTGAAGAAATCACTGTTGCAGTTGGAAGTCCCTTGATTACTTCATATGAAAAGTTTGGTCCCGATAGTATTCCGTAGTTTGATTTTGGAAAAAATTCTTCTAATACTTCACTCATAAGCATATTCGATTTCTTTTCTACTCCTTTACTGCAAATTATTAACTTAGAATTTAAGGAAATAGGGAGTTCCTTCAAAATACTTCTAAAGGTTTGTGATGGCGTTGCAAAAAAAATTATATCTTGATCTCTTAATGATTCAAAGGAAGCAGTTAGATTCAATCTTTTTGTTTCCGAAAATATTTTTTTGGTTTTATTGATATTTCTAGTTTTAATAGTTGTATTTACTCCTTTTAATATCTTTGATATTGCAAGAGCCCACTTTCCAGAACCTATTATTCCAACATTTGTCATAATGTCTCTAAACTCCATCTAGGTTTTGGCTTTTCTTTAAGCTGATCTGAAGATTTTGAGTGCCTTAATCTTTCAATTGCAGCCCAAGCTATCATTGTAGCATTATCAACACATAAATTTTTTTCTGGAACTATTAAGTTGATAGAATTCTTTTTACACATATATTCAAATTCATTTCTAATAAAATTATTAGATGCTACGCCACCAGCTAAAACTAAAGAATTTAGATTTATTTTTTTTTTGGTGGAAGCAATTGCTTTTTCTAATTTTGAAATAAGTATTTCCGTTACACAAACTTGGAATTCATTAGCCAAGTCTTTTTCTATTTTTTTTTGTCTGAGGATTCAATAATTTTTCGAACTGAAGTTTTAAGTCCTGAAAAAGAAAAGTCAAAGTTTTTTGAATTTTTTAAAGGTCTAGGAAGGTTAAAAACTTTTGATTTTTTTTTTTTAGAAGCTAATTTTTCTATTATAGGACCACCAGGATATCCATAACCTAATAATTTTGCTGTTTTGTCGAAAGCTTCACCGAGTGCATCGTCAAGTGTTTCACCTAATATTTCAAAAGTATTATAATTTTTAACAAGTATGATCTGTGTATGACCACCTGAAACTAGCAAACTTAAAAAAGGGAAGTCAATTTTGTTTTTCATTCTTGCCACTAAAATATGACCTTGCAAATGATTAACCGATACAAAAGTTTTTTTATTTATTAATGATAAAGCTTTTGCGTAATTAGAACCTATTAATAACCCCCCAAGCAGCCCTGGTCCAGTTGTTGCGGCAAAAGCATCAATTTTTTGTAAGGAAATATTTGATTCATCAAGAGTCTTTCTTACCATTAGGTCAAGTGAGTTTTCATGCTCGCGGGATGCGAGTTCAGGCACAACCCCACCATACTTATTGTGTTTTTTTACTTGTGAAAGGGTATTTTCAGATAATAAATAACCAAATTTGTTAGTTGCTTTTTCCTTTACAATCGCAACCGATGTTTCATCACAACTTGTTTCTATTCCTAATACGATCATAATTAATACATTAGAGTATTTATAAAAAATATTCTATGCTACTAAAATAAATAGATTTAAATTATGTTTTCAAAAAATAAAAGGATTGTTGTGGGGTCTCGTGAAAGTCCATTAGCTAAAGAGCAAGTGGAAATATTTCTAAGAGCTGTCGAGTATAAATTTGGAAACCAAAATCTAAAATTTATTGATAAAAAATATTTTAAAACAACCGGTGATAAATTTCTTGATAAAAAGATTTCAGAGGTTGGTAACAAAGGTCTGTTTACAAAAGAAATAGATGATGCACAACTCAATAAAAAAGTTGATATTGCAATACACTCACTAAAAGATTTACCAACAGAACTTCCAAAAGGATTGTACTTAGCCGGTGTTTTAAAAAGAGAAGATCCTAATGACGCAGTTTTTTCACTAAAAGAGATTAAACTAACTAATTCTAAAAAGAAATTAGTTGTTGGAACTTCTTCAATTAGAAGAAAAGTTCAATTACAAGAACTTAATTCAAAAATTCAAGTAAAAGATATAAGAGGAAATGTAGGAACAAGGATTAAAAAAGTTAGTGAAGGTAAATATGATTGTATAATATTAGCTGCAGCTGGTTTAAAAAGACTAAAAATTAAGAACAACTTTAAGAAAATAGACATAAGAAATATTATTCCATCTGCTGGACAGGGTGTCATTGCAATTGTAACAAGAAAAGACAAAATGATTGAAAAGTTAATTAAAGAACTAAACCACACTAGAACTTTTATTGAATCAGATTGTGAAAGGTTATTTCTTAAATCATTAGATGGGTCTTGTAAAACTCCAATAGGTGCAATTGCTAAAACTGTAAAAAAAGAAAAAAAAGAATATTTATTTTTTAGATATATGGCGTCCTCATTAGATGGTAAAAGAATAGTAAAAGGTAATACTTTTTTTAAATTAAGTAGTTATAAAAAAATGAGTAAAGATTTAGGGAAAAAAATTAAAAAATTAATTTAGTTGTGAAAGTTCTTTTAACAAGACCCTCAGAGGATGCAATTTCCACTTCCAATTATTTATCAAGTTTTTCTATTGAAAGTTGTATAGCTCCGTTGCTAAAGATAAAAAAAGTTAGACACAAAAAAATTGATGCAGAAAAGTATGATTTTTTTTTGTTTACAAGCAAGAATGGAGTGAGACACTTTAATTTAAAAAATAAAAATTTTAATGGTAGCAAGATTATTTTTGCGGTAGGTCTTGAAACCAAAGAAGCTTTGGTTAATTCGGGTTATAAAAATTTAGTCAATACAAATGGAAACCTAGATAATTTAAAAATGAAAATAGTTAAATACTTAAAACCCAATTACAGAATACTACATCCAACTTATTTATCTCAAAATACCCAAATTGAGAATTTTTTTCATAATCACGGTTGTAATTATTTCTGTGTTAAATGTTACGATACGGAAAAGGTTAATGAGGAAAAAAGTTTATTTAAAAAATTTATGACTTCAAAAGATAATAATGTGATTACATTATATTCAAGTTTAACTGCTCATTCATTTATTGATGAAATTAAAAAATTAAATCTTGTTGAGTGCAGTAGAAAAAAATTGTTTATTGTAATAAGTGAAAAAGTTAAAAAAGTTTTACTTTCTTTTTATGGATTTAATGTTTTTGTCGCTGACTATCCCAATGAAAAAGCAATGATTGATTTAGTTTTAAAAAAAATAAGGAGTTAATTCTTGACTGTAAAAGAAAAAAATGATCCTCAAAAGGGAGATTTTATAGACTTAGAAAAAACTGAATTTAAAAAAAAGTCCAACTTTTTAATGTTTTTTCTAAAATCATTATTTTTCGCACTATTATTTTTTGGTTTGGGTATGTTTGTTAATCAAGTCATTGATCCAAATTTATTAAAATTCAATTTAAACGTACAGAAAGAAAAATTTCAGGAAAAATCCATTAACAAGCCTAATATAGAAAATAATGAAAAAATAGATTTGCTTAATAAAGAATTACAAGAAGTTTCAAAAAAAATAAGATCTTCAGAATTATTTTTTGAAAATTTAGAAGCTAAAGCAAGTCAAATAAATTTAAGACTCGAAGAAATTAACGAAAAAACGTCAGAATTTGATAAAAAAAATTATAAAGACTATTTTGATGAAGAAATTAAGCAATACAAATTATTAAAAAATTATCTAATATTTAAGGATAATCTGCTTAAAAGAAAAGAACTAGGCAATGAAATTTTTTTTATTTCTGACTATTTTAAAGAAAATCTTGAAGCGCAGAATATTATCAATTTTTTTAATAATATTGCTATAAAAGATGTTGTTACCGAAAAAAATCTTCTTGACCAAATCAATAATCAAATTAAAGATTACGAATTTAGATTTGATGATTTTTTTACTCAAAGTGATAATGACGAAAAAAAGGAAAATCAAAACTTCATTAAATCTAGAGAAGATTTGGGTAATTATTTAAATGATTTATTTAATTCGACCTTTAAGATAATTAAATATAATAAAACGGAGATCGAGCCTCATATTGAGAAGAATAGTGATTACCAAAAAATCTTACAAAAAGCCAAAGAATATTTAATAATAGGAGACTTGCAATCTGCCTATACGATTGTTGAGAAATCAGAACTTGATATGACTCTTTTAAGTAATTGGTCTTTAAAAGTGAAAGATTTGTCAAACCTTAATGCAAAAATTATTGAACTAGAAAATTTAGTCTTCAAAAAATTAGGTAAAGATTTTGATTAGTGTAATTAAGTTTTTTTTTACAGCTTTAATTTTGTCATATATTGTAGTTTGGATAAGTGATCATCCAGGTACAATAAAAATTTTCTGGGCAGAATACCTTATAGAAACTAATCTGTTAGGTTTTTTTTTAGTTTTTTTTGGATTGATTTTGCTGATCGTACTTGGACTGTACGTATTCTCTAAGCTAAGAAACTTGCCAAAAAATTTTATGATTGCAAAAAAGAATAGAAATTTAATTTTAGGAAGTCAAACTTTAGACGACATTGCTGTAAATCTTCTTGTTGGAGATTTTGATAATCTTGAAAAAAATTCTAGAAAAATAAGGAAATATTTTAATAATCAACTTTTTTCAACATTTATGCTCTTCAATTCGTCTCTATTAAAAAATGATATTGCCCAAGCAAAAAAATATTTGCATATTTTAGAATCAATTCCAAAGGCAGATTATCTTCTTAAAAGATCAAAAGTACTTCTTGCATTGAAGGAAAGTGATAAGACTAATGCCCTGAAGTATCTTCAAGATTTTACAGAAGAATATAAAGATGATGATTGGTTTTCTGGAGAACTGGCAATCATTTATGCTGGTAAAGGTGAATGGAAGTTAGCGCTTGATTCGTTGGACAATAAAGTCTCAAGAAAAAATCCTGAGTTATTAAAGATGATAGTTAATTTAAAAGTTCTTAACGGCGAGGATCCAATTAATGCACAGAAACTATGTAGTGAGTCGATTTTTGTTTTAACAGAGTCTATAAAAAAATATTTAGATAAAAATGAAGTAAAGAAAGCAGCAGATTTGATCCAAAAAAACTGGATTAAGTTTCAGTGTTTAGAAATAATAGAAATTTTTATGAAATTTAAAAGCAAAAATATAAGTGATTCATTAAGAAGATACAAATTAGTAATTAAATCAATAAAACCAAATACATCTATGAGTGACGAATCAAAACTATCCTTGGCTTATTCAGCATATTTTGCAGAGGTTTGGGGTGAAAGTCAGAAATACTTAGATTTAATTAATTTAAATAATTGGGATGAAAGGATTTTAAATCTATACAAATCTCTTTCAGAGAAAAGTTCTAAAATTTCAGTTCCGAATAACAAAAATAGAATTTTACCTAAACCTAAGTGGTTTTGCGATAATTGCAATTTTAGGTACGAGCAATGGAAATTTGTATGTGAGGAGTGCAATTCAGTTAATAAGATAAGTTGGCCAAAAGTTGTAGTTCAGAAAAAAAAATCTGCCAAAACATTACTTCAGAATCCTCTTAGACATTTCCCACAAATGGAGAGAGAAAATTGATAAGTACGGAGAAAAAATTTTATCAAAGTTAATTTTTTTCTTTTCAATCTCGTATAATTTGTTCTTAACTTTTTCGATAACTAAATCATTTTTTGGATAAATATTAAGTCGCTGAAAAAAAAAAATTAAGGTCATATCACAGGTCCATTCACCTATGCCAAGATTTTTTTTTAGTAGATCTCTAAAATCGGATTCAGTTTTCCTTTCAAGAATTCTTTTATTAATCAAATTACTTTTAGAAATATAATAAAAATTGGTAATGTAAGAAATTTTTCTTACAGAGATACCTATATTTAGTAAAATATTTTCTAAGAAATTTATATTTGGTATTTTTTTTAAACTTGGTTTATTGTTTTCAAAATAAGAACAAAATTTATTCCAAATTAGTTGAGCGACATTATCTGATATTTGTTGAGATATTATTGTTTTTGTAATAAAACAAAAAAGATCAATTTTTGGTTTTTTAATCTTAATTACACCATTTTTACTGATTTGATATTTAACTTCTCCTATTTTTGAGCTTTTATTTATTAATAAATTATGAATCTTCTCATAATCAATATTCACTAATTGACCTTCATAATCTTAGAGGGATCATTTTTTTTATTCTTGCCTTCTTTTTTAATTAAGTAAATATTTCTAGAGTAAATTAAAAATCCGCATGATTGACCCATTATGAAAACTGGATCAACTTTATGAATAGCATAGCTTAACAGAATCATACTCCCCGCTAAACTTATCCACCAAAAAATGTTAGGAATAATACTTTTAGAAGCCCTTTCACTTACAACCCATTGTATCAAAAATCTTGAGGCAAATACTGCCTGTCCAATAAATCCAATGATTAACCAAATTTGTTCATTACTCATTTTTTCTCCTTTTTTTTATTAATATCCAAACTCTATATAAATCGGCAATCCCAATCCAAAACCTATTATTAAAATTAAATTTTGAGATTCCGGCAACTCTCTCTCTATCATCAACTAAAACATTAAAAACTTTTCCACCATTCATTTTAAAAAGTGCAGGCAAGAATCTATGCATATTTCTAAAATAATCTAATTTTAAATAATCTTGTTTTCTAAAAACTTTCAAAGCACAAGCTGTATCATTACAATCATCATTAAGAATAAGCTTTCTGATTTTATTGGCAACTTTAGAGCTCAATTTTTTTAAGATTGTGTCCTTTCTTTTTTTTCTATTTCCACAAATAATAGAAAACTTTTTCCAATCTTTTGGTATATCTTCCCAATAACTTATCATTTTTTTTATTTCATATGGTGGATTTTGACCATCTCCGTCAATAACACATATAATATCATATTTTGCAGACTTTATTCCTGTTAACATTGCTTTACATTTGCCAAGATTTTGTTGATGATCAACTATTTTTACTTTTTTTATGATTTTCTTTTTTTCATTTTCAAAGTTGTCAGTACTACCATCATTTACAATTAATATTTCAGGAGATGATTTTTTAAACTCCTTATTGATTTCATTAATAAGATTAAATATCGAACCTGATTCGTTATAAATAGGAATTATTATTGTAAAATTATCCATATTAGGGTGTTATGATATTTTAATCTAAACTAGTGTGATGGAAAAACAATGAATTTTTTAAAAGATAAAAGAATTTTTCTATTTTTGTTACTTACAATAATTATTTTTTTTCAAGGCTTAACAAGAATACCTGTATTAGACAGAGATGAAGCAAGATTCGCCACATCCTCTAAGACAATGATTGAGACTAATGATTTCATTGATATAAAAATGCATAATGAAAATCGTTATAAAAAACCTGTTGGGATTTATTGGGCGCAGGTTCTATCTAATTATTTTTTTGGAAAACCACCTTATGATAAAATTTGGGTATATAGAATTCCTTCATTATTTGGGATAATTTTATCATTATTTCTTATTTTTATATCAGTAAGAAAAATCTTTACTGAAGAAGAAGCTTCACTATCGATACTTTTTTTAGCTCTATCATTATTGACAATATCTGAAGTTCATCAAGCAAAGACAGATGGTTTACTTTTCCTTTTCATAGTTATATGTAATCTTATATCTATTAAATTAATTAATGAAAAAAAACTAGATTATCATATAAAAATTGCTTATTTTATTTCCATTGCCTTAGGAGTTCTGGTTAAAGGACCAATTATTTTTATTTTTACAGTTTTACCATTATTAATTTTCTCAATAGTTCAAAAAAAAAATTTCTTAAAACTCTTGTGGACAAACTTAGGACTTTTAATCTTTTTCATAATTTCAGTTCCGTGGTTTTTTCTCATAACAATAAAATCTGGTGGAGTTTTCTGGTATGAATCTCTATTAAATGATTTATTTAATAAGGTCACCTCAGGTCAGGAATCACATGGATTTATTCCTGGATATTACTCAATTTTGATTTTTTTATTTTTTTGGCCAGCATCTATATTTCTTCCTAATTTAATTCTCAAAGTGAAGAAAAATTTAAGAAATTATCTTATAAGTGATCAGCTTAAAAGCTTCTTAATAATAAGCTTTTTTTTTCCTTTTTTTATTTATGAACTAATACCAACTAAATTGCCTCATTATGTTTTTCCATGTTATGCTTCATTAGCTATTTTAATTTCCTTAGAAATTTCAAAAAAAAAAAGTTCAGATTTATTTAGGTTTTCTCTTCTTCCTACTGTAATTTTTCCATTCGCAATATTAATAGTTATAGGTTTTGCAGTATATGAGTACTCAATTTTTGATTTAAGTTTTTTTATAATTACATTTATTTTTCTTTCCTTGATTGGATTCTTAATCTTTTTTTTAAAACAAAAAAAAATAAAAGGAATTCTAATGATATGTTCTGCTTACCAGTTATTAGTTTACTTTTCTGCTGTTTTTTTTTTAGTACCAAGATTAGAAAAATTTTGGATTGCTAAAAATATTAGTGATATAATTGACCTTCATAATTCAAGTTATGAAGTTGTTTATCATTTTGGATTTAATGAACCAAGTTTACTTTTTTATACGTCTCATAAAACAGAAAAAATGAATATTATTGATATAAAGAAAAGTGAGATTAAAGAGAAGAAAATTCTGTATATTGTAACTGATAATTATAGTAATGAAGTTGAGAAGAAATTTTTAAATTTTAAAAAAATTGAAGAAATTAAAGGTTTTAATTACTCTCAAGGAAAAGATAAGTTAATAAAAATTTATAAAAATTACTAAAAAATTAATGCCTAAATATTTAAGTAAACTTTTATCATTAAACATTTTCTTTGCTGTCATTGTTCTCACATTTTTTATCTTTAACTTTTTGGATATTAGGGCATTCAAATTCTCAAAGAATTTTCCTGAATTGATTTTCTTTTTTTTTAAGAACTTTATTGATCCAATTTCTGATATATTTGACCCCCTAAATGTGATTATCCTAACATTAGTAGTTCTCTTATTTAATGTGAATTTGAAGAGAGTACTAAAAAACAAGGTTAAGTTAAATTTGATGATTCAAAAAACTGGTTGTGACTCAAAAAAAATCTCAGACTCTTTTGGGTTTTACTCCTCAATAAGTCTTCATTTTTTATGGTCCTTAGCAATTGCTGGTATTCTTTGTAATATAATCAAATATATAATGGGGGTTTCTAGACCAAAATATTTTTTCACTGAGGGCTTTGAAAGGATAGATTTTTTTAATATTTATCATAAAGCAAATTCATTTCCATCTGGACACACTCAAGCCGCATTCACATTAGCAGTTTTATTAATAATACACATAAACAAATTTCATATTTATATTTTAACACTTGCAATACTGATGGGGATTTCAAGAATTTTTATGTCTATGCATTTTCCAAGCGATATTTTTTTTGGTGCATATTTGGGAGCCGTTGTGCCAGTTTTTCTGTATAAGCATTATTTTGAGAAAAAAATTAACTTTTATAAGGAAACTAACGTTACAAATGTATATGATTTTATAAAGTTAATGTATTGGAGAATATTTATATGAGATTGATTATGTTTTGTTTTTTATTTTTTTTTCAAGATTTAGCTCTAGCTGGTAACTGGTGTAAAGCTATTTATAATAAAGAAATAACCCCTGGAGATCTTCAAGAACAGATAAGTAAATGTAAAAACTCTGATAATTTTTTCATTGCTATTCACACTTCATACAATAACTCAGGTCACTTACTAAATTCTCTAATCTCTGAGTTTTGTGATTTAAGAAGAATTGTATTAAAATCAGAACCAAGGCCAAGAGATCCGTATTTCACAGCAGTTTGTGAATTTAGAAAACATTTTTTAAGAAAATAACTAAACATTCTCAACGAGAGTCGTTGTTAGTTTATGCTTAATTTAATGCATAATATTAGACTCGATAGAATAAAAAGAAATAATGATCATTCTTTTAAAAAAAGCCTTGAAAATTATTCAAATTCTGAATTAAGCATTTACCCTTCAAAAGAGAATCTTGAAACACAACTCTCATCTTCAGACTGGATTAATTTATATCGCAAACAATAAAACCCTGATATAATCAGGGTTTTATTGGAGGAAATTAAAATAGACTTGAGACTAGCAACAACAAAA
>MDSZ01251984.1_pt1 | contig 24781 bp, 24 predicted proteins | sample 811201 | NCBI WGS metagenome assembly MDSZ01 (sample SAMN05326647, study PRJNA326480) | marine metagenome | isolation source: seawater | place: Indian Ocean: North | collected 2010
CCTATAAAGGGAATTTTAAGACCTTCTATTGCAGCATTAATACCAACATTAGGTAATAAAAATTCTATTATACTAGATGTTGGAGTGAATGCTGATTGCAAGGCCGATGTTCTTTATCAGTTTGGGGTCTTAGGCCAATTGTTTTCAAAATACGTTTCTGATATAAATGAGCCCAAAGTGGCTCTTTTAAATCTTGGCGAAGAAAAAACCAAAGGAAATATGCTAACACAAGCAACTTATCAATTAATGCAAGATTCAAAAGATTATAATTTTATTGGAAATATAGAAAGTAGGGATTTATTTGACGGGAAAGCAGATGTTATAGTTTGTGATGGATTTACTGGCAATATAGTAATAAAACAAATTGAAGGTTTTTATAAATTAATAAAAAAGAAAAAAATCAAAAATAATTTTTTTAATCTTTTTAATTATGAAAATTATGGAGGAACACCTGTTTTAGGCTTTAAGAAGCCAGTTATTATTGGACATGGAATTTCTAATGAAATTGCAATAAAAAATATGATACTGATGACAAAAAATATTATTCAGTCTAATTTGTGTCAAAAAATTAAAAATTATTTAAAATGAAAAAAAAAATAAACGCTTGTATAACTGGAATAGATGCATATTTACCCGACTATGTATTAACTAATCAGGAGCTTGAAAAAATAGTAGACACAAATGACGAATGGATTACCACTAGAACAGGAATAAAGGAAAGAAGAATATTAAAGGAAAAAGGTCTCGGAGCATCAGATTTAGGGGTTAGAGCTATAGAAAGGCTTTTCAAAAAAACCGGAACTAATCCACAAGACGTAGATTTAATAATTTGTGCTACCGCAACTCCTGATATGCTCTTTCCTTCAACTGCTTGTATTATAGCAGACAAGATTGGAGCTACTAATGCTTTTGCCTTTGATTTAATGGCGGCATGTTCCGGATTTTTATACTCTATTACAACTGCATCTAAATATATTGAATCAGGAACTCACAAGAAGATTCTTGTTGTGGGTACTGATAAGATGTCATCTATTTTAGATTATGAGGATCGATCAACTTGCATAATTTTTGGTGATGGTGCAGGAGTAGCCCTTTTAGAGCCTACAGATAATGGACTAGGAATACAAGATTCTATTTTAAAAAGTGATGGTGCAGGAAGAAATTTTCTCCATTTAAAGGCTGGAGGCTCTGTTTCTCCAGCATCATATGATACAGTAAAAAATAAAGAACATTTTATTTTTCAGGATGGTCAAACTGTATTTAAATCAGCAGTCAAAAATATGGCTGATGTTTCCGAAGAAATAATGGAAAGAAATAAACTAAAAGGAGAAGATATAAAATGGCTCGTGCCTCATCAAGCAAATAAAAGAATTATCGATGCTACTGCAAGGAGAATGGGGGTAGGCAATGAGAAAGTAATGTTAAATATTGAAAAATATGGCAATACCACAAATGGAACAATTCCTATATGCTTATGGGAATGGGAGTCAAAATTAAAAAAAGGAGACAACCTTATTTTAGCAGCATTTGGAGGTGGATTTACTTGGGGAGCTGTTTATTTAAAATGGGCATACAATTCTTAATCTAGCAAGAAATTACTTTTTTTACTCAAAAAAGCCACTTTTTTACTCAAAAAATACTTTTTTTGTATAAAAATTAGTCTAAAATGAATTTAAAGGATATTCAAGAATTAATAAAATTTGTTGCTAAATCGGGAGCAACAGAAGTCGATTTAGAAATCGATAATGTAAAAATATCAATAAAATCACCTGCGAAAAAAAGAAGAGGAGAAAAAAGTGAGCCAGAACCTAATATGGTTATTCATACACATCCAGCTAATGTAATAGAACAGCCAATTATACAAACACCAGCTCCTATTAAACAAACTGAACCACCAATAGCTTCAGGAGAAAATCAAGCAGAAAATGAAGAAAAAGAAAACCAGAATCATGTAGTAATTAAATCTTCCATGATAGGCACATTTTATCGGAGCCCGTCACCTGATCAGGATCCATTTATAAGTGTTGGAGATGTCATAAACGAAGGAGATACAATATGTATAATTGAAGCAATGAAGCTTTTTAATGAAATCGAGTCTGAAATTAAAGGAAAGGTAATTAAAGTTTTAGCTGACGATACAACTCCGGTTGAATTTGATCAACCTCTTTTTTTAGTTGACGTTTCTTAAATAAGTATATTATGTTCAATAAGATTTTGATTGCTAATAGAGGAGAAATTGCATTAAGAATTATACGTACATGCAAAGAGATGGGTATTAAGACAGTAGCTGTTTATTCTTCTGCTGATGCTGATAGTTTGCATGTTAGATTTGCTAATGAAGCTGTATGCATTGGTCCTCCTGATAGCAATAAATCATATTTAAATATACCGAATATCATTGCAGCAGCAGAGATTACCAACTCAGACGCCATCCACCCAGGTTATGGTTTTTTATCAGAAAATGCTAACTTTTCAAAAATTTGTTCGGAAAATAAGATAAAATTTATCGGAGCTTCACCTACTATGATCAATAGAATGGGTAATAAGGCTGCAGCAAAGGAAACGATGAAAAAAGCAGGGGTTCCTACAATCCCAGGATCTAAGGGTATTATTAAAGATTTCAGTTCTTGCAAAAAAATAGCTAACGAAATAAAGTACCCAGTAATGCTTAAAGCAACTGCAGGAGGAGGGGGTAGAGGAATGCGACTTGTATGGAAAGAAGAGGATTTAAGAAACGCTTGGGAGAGCGCAAGAAAAGAGTCAAAAGCAGCTTTTGGAAATGATGGAATGTATATGGAAAAGTTTATTGAGGAACCAAGGCATATCGAAATTCAGATTATTGGAGATCAGAAAGGTAAGGCAGCACATTTATCTGAAAGAGACTGTTCAATTCAAAGAAGACATCAAAAATTATTAGAAGAAACACCCTCCCCTTTTATGACTACAAAACTTAGAAAAGAAATGGGTGAGGCTGCAGTTAAAGCTGCTGAAGCAGTTAAGTACGAAGGTGTTGGAACAGTTGAATTTCTTGTTGATAAAAATAGAGACTTCTATTTTATGGAGATGAATACTAGGATTCAGGTTGAACATCCAATTACTGAGGAAGTGATAGATTACGACTTAATTCAAGAACAGATAAAGGTAGCTGCTGGTATTGAGATATCTGGTAAAAACCACATGCCTAAGTTACATGCTATTGAGTGCAGAATTAATGCCGAGGATCCATATAACGATTTTCGACCTAGTCCAGGTAAAATTATAAATTTTCATGCCCCAGGAGGACATGGAGTTAGAGTTGACACACATGTTTACACCAATTATAGTATACCTCCGTTTTATGATTCCATGATTGCAAAATTGATAACAGTAGCACAAACCAGAGAAGAAGCAATCGCTAAAATGAAGAGAGCGTTAGATGAGTTTGTTATTGAGGGAATCAAGACAACTATTCCATTTCACCAAAAATTAATGGAAGATAAACAATTTCAAGAAGGTAATTATACGACTAAATTTATTGAAACTTTTGAGTTGTAATTCTATCATTATATAGTAAAAACCATTCATTTTTCATATATGTTTTAAAATGACAACTTAAGATTCCATAAGTGTTACTTTTTAGCTAAAAATCAATAACATGTAGATTTAGTCTACAATTAAAAGAATTTATTATTTTGGTCACGCCATGACTTAAATATAAAATATGAACTTTAGAAGAAAATTTTTACAAAATTTATCTATTACAACATTAGGAGCTCTATTTTATCCAAAGATGATTAGTTCAAAGGTGATTTTGGATAAAAAGAATCCAAATTCAATTAAAGGATTTCCATTAGCTATATCTACTTGGAATCATGGTATTGAAGCAAACGATGCAGCAATGAAAATTTTACATAAGGGAGGGAAAGCTATTGACGCTGTTGAGATGGGAGTTAGGGTTTCTGAAGCTGATTCAGAAAATACATCTGTTGGATATGGAGGCTTACCAGATAGAGACGGAAAAGTTACTTTAGATGCATGTATTATGGATGAAACCGGTAATTGTGGATCAGTAAGCTTTTTACAACATATCAAGCACCCAATTTCAGTAGCAAGGAGAGTTATGGAGGACACTCCACATGTTATGCTTGCTGGTTCAGGAGCATTAAAATTTGCTTTACAAAAAGGATTCAAAAAAGAAAATTTGTTAACAGATAAAGCAAAAAAAAGATGGAAAAAATGGTTAAAAGAAGGGAAATATAAGCCCATTATTAATATAGAAAATCATGATACAATCGGCCTTTTATGTTTAGACAAACAAGGAGATATATCAGGAGCATGTACTACTTCTGGACTTTCTTGGAAAATGCATGGAAGGATTGGGGATTCTCCTATAATTGGAGCTGGAATGTATGTAGATAATGAAATAGGAGGTTGTTGCGCTACAGGATTAGGGGAGGCTGTTTTAAAAACATTAGGATCTTTTTTAGTTGTAGAATTAATGCGTCAGGGAGCAACTCCACAAGAAGCATGTGAAGAAGCAGTTTACAGGATCATTAAAAATCAAAATTACAAGGATATGCAAATTGGTTATTTGGCAATAAATAAGCAAGGAGAGCATGGTGCTTATGCAGTTCAACCTAGCTTTAATTATGCGCTATATCAAGGAAGAAAAAATCGCTTAATAGACTCCGATTCTTACATCAAAAGCAACAAATAAATAATCGTTAAATTTGAAATTGATAAAATAGAAAAATGAATATAGAAGGGAAAAATATTATTATTACAGGAGGAAGTTTAGGAATAGGAAAAGAAACTGCTAAAGTTTTGATTGAAAAAGGAGCCAATGTGTTAATCACTGGCAGATCTCAAGAAAGATTAGATAGAGCTAAGATTTATTCGGGTGCAAGATGTATGGTTTTTGATATTTCAAAAATTGAAGACATATCAAAAAATACCCAAAAATGCCTGTCTTTATTTGATAACAAAATCGATGTACTTATAAATAATGCTGGGACTGGAGTTAGAAGTTTTGTTGAAGATTTAAATCAAGAGGATTTTATTAAAGTATTTAACGTTAACGTTATTGGATTATCGCTTTTTACTAAGGAGATTATTCCGATTATGAAAAATCAAAATAAAGGAACTATTATTAATATAGGATCCACGGCTAGTTTAAAAGGATATAAGGGAGGCAGTATATATTCTGCTTCTAAATTTGCAGTCCGTGCTTTAACTCAATGTTGGCAAGCCGAATTACGACCTCATAATATTAGAGTTTGTCAGGTTAATCCTAGTGAGGTTCCAACTGCATTTGCAAATAAAGAAAGAATTGAAAGGCCAGAGGTAAGTAATAAGTTGACAGTAAAAGAGATAGCGCATGCAATTCTATCAACAATAGAAATGAATGATAGAGGGTTAATTAATGAGCTAAATGTATGGGCAACAAACCCATTTGATTTAAAATAACTTATGGATATTGTTATTGAATGGCAAGGACTTTCAGGCCTTATCAAGCTTTTTTTGATTTTTTTTATTCCACTTATTATTGGATTTTTAATTGGAAGAAAAATAGGTTGAGAAAAAAATGTTAAGAGGTTATATTATAGGATTGTGTATTTTATCTATTGCAATAATATGCAATGTTATTGCGGAAAAAATTGGATTAGTTACTTGGTATGTTTTTGGCCCTCAATTTTTTAAAAGAGGCTTTAGTATTTTAACAGAAGTGGGTTTGGTAAGCGGTATTTGGCTGTTTATATTATACCCATTAATACTTGCATTAGGGTATTTAATAGGAGATAAAATTTATAAACTTTTTTAACAAATGGTTATTTAAAATAATGAAGAATATATTTTTACTAGCATTTCTATTTCCAATTTTATTGTTGGCGCAGTTTAATTACCTTCCTACTTCAACAACGAATCAAGTAATCCATCACAAGTACTATTCATTATCATATTCTAAAATTCACAAACAAGCGGAATGGGTAGCTTATCAGTTGTCTAATGAAAATGTCTCTAATATTAATGTTGGTAGAAAAGATCGTTTTAAAGTAGATCCGCAAATTGCTAAATCAGAATCTGCAAAACATAGCGATTATTACAAAAGCGGCTACCATAAAGGTCACTTAGCTCCATGCAGAGATTTTCTCTATAATCAAGAAGCAATGCTTGAGTCTTTTTATTATAGTAACATGTCTCCTCAAAATCCCTCATTTAATACAGGAATATGGAAAAAACTTGAAAATCAAGTTCGAGAATGGGCAAAAGAAAACGGACATATATATGTAGTTACAGGAGGAATCCTAGAAACTGCTTCAACAAATATCGGTAACGGAGTTTCTGTTCCTAGTTTTTTCTATAAAATAGTCTTGGTTCATACCAAACAATCCACTAAAGCAATTGCATTCATTTTGCCAAATAGAAAAAGTAAGAGATTATTGAGCTATTATGTTACTTATATAGATTTTATAGAAGAAATTACCGGTATAGATTTTTTCTCTTCACTTTCAGATGAAATAGAAAATGAGTTAGAGTCTCAAATCAATTCAGATAATTGGATTTTTAAATAAAACAACAATGATAAACTTTATTTAATATGCGGTGAGAGAGGGATTCGAACCCCCGAAACGATTTCTCGTTTACACGCTTTCCAAGCGTGCGCCTTAAGCCACTCGGCCATCTCACCAAAACCTAGATCTCATTTAATATCAAAAAGTCTTTTTGCATTAGCAGTGCTAATGTTAGCTATTTTTTCTAATTTTTCACCATATATATTTGATATTTTTTTTGCTATATCTAATATATACTTACTTTCATTTCTTTGACCTCTATAAGGTTCTGGAGTCAAATAAGGAGCGTCCGTTTCCAAAAGAATATTCTCTAGTTTAACACTATTTAATGTGTTTTCAAGTTTTGTATTCTTAAATGTTACAACCCCTCCTATTCCTAAATAAAAGTTACCTAGATTAATGATTCTTTTAGCGTCATTTTTAGTTCCAGAAAAACAATGAAAGACCCCTTTTAACATATCATCATTTAATTCTTCCACAATCTCAATCGCCTCATTAAAAGAATCTCGAACATGTATCGCTACAGGTAAATTATATTGCTTGGCAAGATTTATCTGATAAGCAAATGCTTTTTTTTGAACATCAAGATATTTTTTTTCCCAATACAAATCTATTCCTATTTCACCAACTGCAATATATTTCTTTTTTTTCAGCTCTAGCTCAACATGAGAAAGCTCTTCTTCTAAATTTTTATCATTAATTGAACACGGATGCACACCTATCATCGGAAAGCAATTGTTAGGGTATTTATTGCACAAATTCAACATTGATACTGTAGTTTTTTTTTCAATATTTGGTAATAAAATAGATTTTACCCCATTTTTAATAGCATCTTCAATTACTTTTGATCTGTCATTTTCAAATTGTTTAAGGTATAAATGAGCGTGAGTATCTATAAGATTCATGGTTTCAAAATTAGATAAATAATCCTAATTTTGCTATATCAAAAAACCACAAAAAATATTAATAGTTAGATTTTCATCTATTGGTGATATAGCTCAAGCTATGAGCATAGTTCCTAAGCTTAAGAATGAATACCCCGATACTAAAATTCATTGGATTACAAAGGAAAGATATGCTGACATGGTAGCGTTCTGCAACGGAGTTGATAAGGTTTGGAGTTTCAATTCTAATAAAGGAATTCTAGGATTAATCTTATTCAGCTTAAATTTAAGAAGGCAAGGTTATGATTTAGTATATGATGCTCATTCAAATATAAGATCATTTATTTTGACATTCTTACTTTTGTTTAGTTTTAAAAAATTAATTAGAAGAAAGAAATTTAGATTCAAGAGGTTTATACTTTTTAATTTTCAGAAAAATCTTTTTCCTAAAAAATATAAGGCTACCGAATCATATATGCAGCCTCTTATAAAACATTATTATATAAATGATTTATCCTTTCTAAGAGTAGAGTTTGACTTTCAAAAATCTATATTAAAAAAAATTAGTCGTATTATTAGATTTAAAGATTATGTAGTTCTTGCCCCTTCATCAAATTGGAAGAAAAAAAGGTGGCCTATAAAAAAATGGAAGAATCTAATAGAAAAATTACCTAAGATAAATTTTGTTATTCTAGGAGGTCCTAAAGATTTATTTTGTCAAGATTTTGAGAAATTATATCCAGATAATACTCAAAATCTCTGTGGAAAGTTAAACTTGGTGGAGAGTTTTTATGCAATTAAAATGGCAAAAATTATTATTTCCGCTGATACTGGAATGATACATATGGCAGATATATTGCATCAAAAAGGAATTTTGTTAATAGGCCCTACAGCCTTTGGAGAGACAACCGGAATAAACATAGAGGTGCTAAAATCAAATCTAGCATGCATGCCGTGTAGTAAAGATGGTTCAGGAGGATGTTCTTCAGATGTTTTTCAAAAATGTATGCAAGAAATATCTGTGAACAGTGTGATTAGCATCATTCGTAATAAGTTTAAAATTAACGTTTAACAAACAAAGCCTTCAATTCGCTAGCCTCATCAGGCCGCATTCTTCCTGCTAAAATTAAACTCAATTGCCTTCTTCTCAACGCCCCTTTGAAGCGCTCTATTTCTTGATCAGTTTCTGGTATTAATTCCGGAACCTGCCCTGGACTACCATTTTTATCAACTGCAACAAAAGTATAAATAGCTTCATTGCATTTTTTCTTTCCTTTTTGATTTTTATTTTCCATCCAAACATCTACAAAAACCTCCATGGAAGACTTAAATGCTCTTGCTACTTTTGCCTCTAGTGTTACAATACTAGCTCTTGGAATCGCCTCATTAAACGACACATTATTAACAGAAGCTGTAACCACAATCTGCCCAGAATGCCTATGTGCAGAAATTGCTGCACTGATATCCATCCAATGCAATAACCTACCACCCATAAGATTATCCAGATTGTTAGTATCGTTTGGCAATACGATTTCTGTAGTTATTGATAAAGATTCTTTCGCAGTTTTAGATTCCATATTTTTTTATTCAGAAAGCAACCAAGCCTCTTTATTCAGCTCTCTTATATTTTCTAGTGCAAGTAAAGCATCTTCTTTTTCTTTGTAAGATTCATAACAAACTCGAATCATACCATATTTATTTGTCCCAACAATTGATGCATTATAACTGTTTTTCTTTAGTTCAGTCAACATTTTATTAGCATTATGACTCTCTTCAAATGAACCTGCAATTACATAAAAATTTTTAACCTGATATACTGTATTGTCAATAGGATTTTTCTCTATTACATCTTCATTGCTTAAATCTGCAATAATATTTTTTATAATTTCAACAGGATTTGTGTCAGCCATCCTTGTGTAAACTTTATTAATTTCATTTTGCTGAAAAATACTTATGAAAGATAATCCAATTAATGGTAGAAGTATTGCAGCAGCTCTCCATAGTTTATTTGTAGAATCTTGTTTATTTCTTTCATTTTTTGGCTTTTTATTAGATACAGAAATTTTATTTTTTATTGACACAGGTTTTTGAATTGTATTTAATCCAAATCCAGATAAACTATAATTTTTCGATTGATCCTGTACAAATTCAATATTACCTTCATTTCCTATTGAAAATAAACCAATATTATTTAAACGAATATTTTTAGATTCAATAAGTTTCCGATTAAGATCTTTGCTAAAATTTAAAACATTTTTCTTCAACACATCTTGTTTTAAACCTTCCTTTTGAGCAATATGATTAATTAAAAGCCCATCATTGTTTTTAAGATTTTTATTAAAAGAAATTTCTTTTTTAGGAGGATAAATTGTCCCTGTATCAGAATCAATCTTAGCTGAGCGCTCATTACCTACAAACCCTCCAAATTCAGGAATAATTACACAGTCATGTAAAAAAAGAAGTTCAGAAATATAATGCTCTATAGATTTTTTCATTATTACAAATTTAAGTAAAATCTCGAATTATTTGTTCTATTTTTTTAATATCCTCTGGAGCATCAACAGAATAGTTGTTATTTTTTGTTATTCCTGCGTATATACTGTAATTGTTATCTAGCCATCTTAATTGTTCTAGGTTATTTATTTGTTCATTTTTTGTTGGAAGTAACTTGCAAATTTTTCCAAGAATACTATATCTATAAGCATAAATTCCTACATGTTGATAAAATAGCTTTTTCTTGTTTAGAACAGGAAGTTTTTCTTTTAAAAATACAACTCTTTTAAAGCTTTTCACTGACATGTCTTTATCGAATTTTATTTTAACAATATTTTTATTCAGAAGATCTTCAATAGAATATATTTTTCTTGCCAAGGTGCCTATTTTTACTTCATCTTTTTTGAAAAGTTCAATAATTTCTGAAATTTGTTTTGGATCCAATAGCGGTTCGTCTCCTTGAATATTTATTATAATATCATAATGAGATGTTAACTTAGAAATTACTTCATTACATCTTTCGGTTCCGGTTAAATGCTTATCTGAAGTTAGCATGGCTTTTCCTCCAAACTCCCTCACATGTTTTGCTATTCTAATATCATCAGTAGCAACAATTAAATCTGTTAATCTATTACTTTTTTTTGATTGAAAAAAGACACGTTCAATCATACTCTTTCCATCTATTTTAGCTAAAGGTTTACCAGGAAATCTACTTGAATTATATCGCGCCGGAATGACCCCTAAAACTTTCAATTATTATAATTTATAAGAACATTGAATTGCCATGGTTCTTGGAGGCTTCATATCTGCAGGTCTGGACATATACTCTCTATTCAGTAAGTTATTTACAATAAAACCAATTCTTAAATCTTTACTTAGATGATACCCCAATCTTAAATCAAAAATTAAATCGCCATTTTTTGTATTTTCCCTAGATTCATTTAATCCTGGTATATATGGAGGTATGTTAAGCTCAGGAATTCCTTCATTAATGAGTTCGGTAGTAAAAATCGAATCAATATTCTGCATAAAATCATTGTATCTAGCACTAATCCCTATTGAAGATTTTTTGTAATTAACACCAATATCTATTTTTGCAATATTTTGATATCTGTATTTTAGAACTGAAGCGTCTGAACTACTTGATTGATAAGAAACAGGATAATCGTTATAGTCCAAAGCGTAAACAAAACTAGGATCAATAGGTATAGGATTGATATAAGTATAACCAGCGAGTATTGTCATGTTTAAATTTTCAGACAATTCTCCGTATCCATTTAAACTAAATTCAATACCACTTATTTGCGTTTCTCCTGAATTCACAGACTTAAATCCAACTCCCAGATCTGCCATAGTTGGAGTTTGTCCTATCGGAGTAATTTGATAATCTCCCCATTGACCAAAGCTAAATTCCATCATATTTTTATAGCGCATAATAAAGCCAGCTAAATCAGCAAATCCTGTCCATTTCCCAAATTTTACCACTTGTTTAATACCTATTTCTGCGCTCCAACCATCTTCTGGCTTTAATTCTGGGTTAGGATAGATTTCAAGGCCTGATTGCGTAGCAGTTATAAACAATTCTGCCATAGAAGGAAAACGATAACCTTGCCCCCAAGAAGACCTAATAAAGGTACCTTGACCGATTTGATAGTTTAATCCTGATCTAAAAACTGGCTTTCCAGTTCCGAAGTCATTAATCGTATCCCCATCAATAACATGACCTTTATCAGAATGTAAACTATAAAGTTCATATCTGGCTCCAAATGAAATATTTAGCTTTTTCCATTTTTTATCTATTTGGGAATAAAAAGAATGATTTTTTCTAAAATTTTTACCTTGAAACAGATCAGATTTTGCATATACCATCTCATTTGTTATTCCTGACGTTATTCTCAGATTATATACTTCTAAATTTTTTTGCCATTGATAATCACTAAAATATATTTCTGATTTATTGTCTTGATCAACATCTTCCCCTTTTGTGCTATTATCATTAATTACTTTAAGATATCTGGTTCTTAACGAGTGCAAGTTATTCCCTTTTCTAAAGGTAATAAAGGGATCTATATTATAGGTATCTCCTGCTGTCGTTGTTATCTCTCCATCTAAAGGTAGATATGCATTATCATACCCTTCCCAAATTAAGACAGAGCCAGTAGTTTCCCAAAGAAAATTACCATTTAATCCGTAAGTTAGACCATTAAATTTTTTGCTTCTGTATGATGTGCTAAAATTAAACCTATTTCTTTTAGTGATCTCTCCTTGTCTGTAACCATCATCATCAAACCAATTACCTCCTAGAGTCAGACTTAGATTATTAATTTTTCTTGCATGAAAGAACTCAACCCCCTTAAAAGCCCTTCGTTTATTTTTATTCCACCATATTAATTCTTCTCTTTTTGGAAAATCGATTAGTCCAAAGTGAGTATTTACTTTTGTAAATCCAGGAGATGGATTTCTATCTATATCTATTTGCGTAGGAAAAGCAGTTCTAATATTAATTACTCCATTTAGTGCCGAGGATCCGTATAATACAGAAGAAGCTCCTTTGATCACTTCAACCTGATTAATATTTTCTGTAGCTATTAATCTCCATTGTACTTGACCCGCATCTCCTGAAATAAGAGGCATATCATCAACCATAACCAAAACTCTAGTTCCTGCCCCATAACTCCAGCCGCTTCCCCCTCGAATGTTTGCCTGCCCATCAGTTATATTTACACCAGGAACTTGATCCATAACTGTTTGAATATTTGTAGTATTTTTTTCTTCAATTAAAGTAGGCTTGATAACCTCCATAGAAACTGTAATTTCTTCAATTTTTTGCTCAAATTTACCGGCAGAAACTACCACTGTCTGTAATGTAGTAGAAGAAATTTCCATTTCAATGTTTATTATTTTCTCTTCACCATCTTTAATTTCAATTTCTTTGCTTACCTCTTCATATCCTATATAATTGTATGAAATAATATGTTTTCCAGGATTTAAAGTCAATCTATAATCCCCGTCAACATTTGAAACAGTGCCTTGATTTTTTGATGTTATTGATACACCAATTAAATCTTCCTTGTTAGACCCATCTTTAATATTACCACTTATAGCTTGCCCAAAACTAAGCAAAGTACCAATTGAAAAAAAGAATGATAAAATCTGCTTTATATGCATCTATTATTTTTATATATTAACAAATGTAGCTAATAACATTAGTTTTTTTGATAATTTTGAATAAATAATATTTTATTATACAATTATGTAGTATTTAAAAATATAATTTACATTTGCCCAAAACACACAAAAATATTTATTAATCATGGATCAAAAAGTTCAAGAATTTCTTAACAATGTTAGAGCAAAAAACCCCGGGGAAACAGAATTTCTTCAGGCAGTAGAAGAGGTAGCAGAGACAGTAATGCCTTTTATCCAAGAAAACCCTAAATATAACAATGCTAAATTATTAGAAAGAATGGTTGAGCCAGAAAGGGTTATTATATTCAGAGTACCTTGGCTAAACGATAAAGGAGAAATAGAGGTTAATAGAGGCTATAGGGTACAGTTTAATTCAGCAATTGGCCCTTACAAAGGAGGCTTGAGGTTCCATCCTTCTGTAAATTTATCAATTTTAAAATTTTTAGGCTTTGAGCAAGTATTTAAAAATTCATTAACTACTTTACCAATGGGAGGAGGAAAAGGAGGCTCTGATTTTAATCCAAAAGGAAAGTCTGATAATGAAGTTATGAAATTTTGCCAATCATTTATGAATGAGCTCTATCGCCATATTGGAGCTAATCTAGACGTTCCTGCTGGAGATATTGGCGTTGGATCTAGAGAAGTTGGGTATCTTTTTGGACAGTATAAAAAAATAAGAAATGAATTTACAGGAGTTCTAACCGGAAAAGGAATTAATTGGGGAGGATCTTTGATACGCCCTGAAGCTACTGGATATGGAAATGTGTATTTTGCAGAAAATATGCTTAAAATGCGAAATGATAATTTTAATGGTAAAACTGTTGTTATTTCTGGCTCTGGAAATGTTGCACAATTTGCATGTGAGAAGGCGATTGAATTAGGGGCCAAAGTTGTAACACTTTCAGATTCATCTGGATATATTTACGACGAAAAAGGAATCGATAACAATAAATTAAAGTATATAATGAATCTTAAAAATGTCAAACGTGGTAGAATAAAAGAATATGCTAAGGAATACAACTGCTCTTATTTTGAGAATAAAAAGCCTTGGGAAGTAAAATGCGATGTCGCCCTTCCTTGTGCAACACAAAATGAATTAGATAAAGATGATGCCAATCTTTTAGTTTCTAATGGATGTTTTTGTGTTTCGGAGGGGGCAAATATGCCTACAACTCCTGAAGCAATTGAGGTTTTTAAAAAAGCAAAAATATTATTTGCTCCTGGAAAAGCAGCTAACGCCGGAGGGGTTGCGACTTCAGGACTTGAAATGTCTCAAAATTCATTGAGAATGAATTGGAGTAGGAAAGAGGTAGATGAGAAGCTTAAATCAATAATGGAGACAATTCACAATTCTTGTATTTATTATGGAAATAATGGAGATCATGTTGACTATGTAAAAGGAGCGAATATTGCAGGCTTTGTAAAAGTAGCAGATGCCATGTTAGATCAAGGAGCAGTATAACTTTAAAAGATCTAGTTAATAATGTACGGTAATTTTAAAAAGCAATTACAAAAACAGTTAGATGAAATCAAACAATCTGGCCTCTACAAAGAAGAGAGATTTATCCTTAATAGTCAGAATACAAGAATCAAAATAAATCCGGATAGAGAAGTTCTTAATTTTTGTTCAAATAATTATTTAGGACTCTCATCTAATTCAAATGTTATAGATGCAGCAAAGTCAACTTTAGATAACTACGGTTATGGAATGTCTTCTGTTCGATTCATATGCGGGACACAAGACATTCATAGAAAATTAGAGAATAAAATATCAAATTTCTTAGAGATGGAGGATACTATTTTGTATGCTGCTGCTTTTGATGCTAATGGCGGCGTATTCGAACCTTTATTTTCTATTGAAGATGCAATTATTTCAGATGAATTAAATCACGCTTCAATAATTGATGGTGTTCGCTTGTGCAAAGCTGAGAGGTTTCGTTATAAAAATAGCGATATGCAAGATTTAGAAGCTCAATTAAAAAAATCAAAAGATTATCGCAATCGAATTATTGTAACTGATGGAGTTTTTTCAATGGATGGGTATATAGCTAGACTAGATAAGATATGCGATTTAGCAGAAAAATACGAAGCTTTAGTTATGGTTGACGATTCGCACGCTACAGGTTTTATTGGTAAAAAAGGAAGAGGTACACATGAATATCATAATGTAATGGGAAGAGTTGATATTATTACTAGCACTTTAGGTAAAGCATTAGGAGGAGCAATGGGAGGATTTACTTCTGGCAAGAAGGAAATTATTGAAATGCTAAGACAAAAATCTAGACCCTATCTATTTTCCAATTCTTTAGCTCCTTCCATAGTTGGAGCAGCATTAAAGGTCTTTGAGATAATTGATTATAATCCAGAATTTAGAGATGCTTTAAAAGAAAATACTGAGTATTTTAGGAGAAAAATGAAAGAGGCTAGTTTTGATATAAAAGATGGAGTGCATCCTATTGTGCCAATTATGTTATATGATGCGAAACTTGCCCAACAAATGTCAAAAAAATTATTAGAAGAAGGAATATACGTTATTGGATTTTTTTTCCCAGTAGTACCAAAAAATCTTGCGAGAATCCGTGTACAAATTTCAGCAGCTCATACCAAAAATGAATTAGATTTAGCAATCTCAGCCTTTATAAAAGTAGGAAGGCAGCTCAAAGTAATTTAATTAAAATTTTTGCAAACCCTAAAAAAAGTGTACTTTTGCACTCCTTTTGAAACGATAAAAAAATGGATACATTAAGTTATAAGACTATTTCAGCAAATGAAAAAACAGCTAATAAAGAGTGGTTTGTTGTTGATGCTAAAGATCAAATCTTAGGAAGACTGGCCTCTAAAGTTGCCAAGATTTTAAGAGGAAAACTAAAGACTAATTATACCCCACATGCAGATTGTGGTGATAATGTAATTATTATTAACGCAGGGCATGTAATTATGACTGGAGATAAGATGTCACAAAGACAATTATTTTCTCATACTGGATTTCCTGGTGGACAAAAGAGAATTACTCCTGAGCAAATGCTACAAAAAGACGAAACATCTTTAGTTAGACATGCTATAAAAGGAATGCTTCCAAAAAATAGACTAGGAAGAAAGATTTTAAAAAACTGTTTTATATATAAATCAGATAGCCATAATCAAGAGGCTCAAAAACCAAAAGTTTTAAATTTGAATGAAATAAAGTAATATGGAAAAAATTCACGCTATAGGAAGAAGAAAAGCCTCTGTTGCAAGAGTTTACCTTTCAAAAGGTAAGGGAAAAATTACTATAAATAACAAAGATGCGAAAGTTTATTTCCCACTTGAAACATTACAAGCCAAACTAAATGAGCCTTTTATTGTTTCAGAAACCATTAATAAATTTGACATTTTAGCTAGCGTTAAGGGTGGAGGAACTACCGGTCAGGCAGACGCTATAAAGCTTGCAATTTCAAGAGCTTTATGTTTAGTTGATGAGGAATACAGGTCAAATTTAAAATCAGAAGGATTGCTTTCTAGAGATTCTAGAGTAGTTGAAAGAAAAAAACCAGGACAGAAAAAAGCTAGAAAGAAGTTCCAATGGGTTAAAAGATAATTTAATTATTAATATGTTTAGCATCTAAACTGCTTAGACAGGCTCCGCTTCTACTAAACAGTTGCTTAACTTAAAAGAAAGTAAACATGTCAAAAACAAATTTTAAAGAATTATTAGAGTCAGGTGTGCATTTTGGACATTTGAGAAAAAAATGGAATCCAGAAATGGCTCCTTATGTATTTATGGAGAAAAATGGAATTCATATAATTGATTTACATAAAACAATAGTAATGTTAGATCAAGCCTGCTCTGCAATGAAACAAATTTCAAAATCAGGAAGAAAAATACTGTTTGTAGCAACAAAAAAACAAGCAAAGGGTATTGTTTCTGAAGTTGCTAAAGCATTAAATATGCCATATATAACTGAGAGATGGCCGGGAGGTTTATTGACAAACTTTTCAACTATTAGGAAATCAGTTAAGAAAATGGATGCAATTGACAAGATGAAGGAAGATGGAACTATGGATACGCTTTCAAAAAGAGAGAGATTGCAAATTTCTCGAACCAGAGAAAAATTAGAATTGAATTTTGGAAGTATAGTTTCTATGAACAGAATGCCAGATGCTATATTTATTGTTGATATAAATAAAGAAAGGATTGCTCTTGCTGAAGCAAACAAATTAGGAATAAGAACATTTGCAATGACAGACACAAACACTAATCCAAATTTAGTTGATTACCCTATACCTTCTAATGATGATGCTTCAAAATCTATATTGAAAATCCTTTCTATTGTGGAGAAATCTGTAAAAGAAGGGTTGGAAGAAAGGTCTAAGGAATTAGATAAAAAAGCAATGGAAAAACAGAAAAAAGCTAAAGAGATTGTTGAGGAACAGGAAACCAAAAAAGAAACTATTGAAAAAAAATAATTTATCATGAGTAAAATAGCAGCAGCAGATATAAATAAATTAAGAAAGCAAACAGGGGCCGGAATGGTAGATTGTAAAAGAGCATTAATTGAATCGGATGGAGATTTTGATGCTGCAGTAGATGTATTGAGAAAGAAGGGGCAAAAGATTGCAGCTAAACGCGCAGACAGAACGGCAGCTGAAGGGGTTGTTATTGCGGCAACAAATTCAGAAAAAAGCAGAGGAGTGATCATTTCATTAAACTGCGAAACCGACTTTGTAGCGAAAAACAGTGACTTTATATCTTTAGCTAACAATATTCTTGTTAATTCAATTGATAAGAATATTTCTAATAATGATGATTTGCAAAACATGAGATTAGATGACGATATGACTGTTGAGCAAAAAATAGTACAACAAACTGGTATTATTGGAGAAAAATTAAGTGTTAGCATTGAAATTATCGATGCTAATAGCGTAATCTCTTATATTCATCCAGGAAATCGTCTAGCAACTATTGTTGGATTTAATAAAGAAGAAAAAGAAGATGTAATGAAAGACATTGCCATGCAAGTAGCTGCGATGAATCCAATTGCATTAGATAAAGATCAGGTTTCAGAAGAAACTATTCAAAGAGAATTAACAATAGCAAAAGATCAGGCTAAGCAAGAAGGAAAACCTGAAGAAATGTTGGATAAAATTGCATTTGGAAGATTAAATAAATTTTTTAAAGAAAACACACTTCTTAATCAACCTTTTATTAAGGATGGAAAAAAGACGGTTTCTCAGTATCTTAAAGAGCAAGACCAAGATTTTTTAGTTACTGAGTTTAGAAGAATTCAGTTAGAGTCATAATGCCTTACAAAAGAATCCTTTTGAAATTAAGCGGTGAAGCTCTTATGGGTAAAAAGGAATATGGTATTGATTCCGTAAGATTATCCGATTACGCAAAAGAAATATATAATATTCATAGTGAGAATATTCAAATTGCTATTGTAATCGGAGGAGGTAATATTTATAGAGGAATTCAGTCAGAAGGAGCGGGATTTGACAGAGTTCAAGGAGATCATATGGGTATGCTGGCAACTATAATTAATGGAATGGCTTTACAATCAGCTTTAGAAAAGATAGGAATACAGACTAGATTACTAACTGCAATTAGAATGGAACAAGTTGCTGAGCCATATATTAGAAGAAAGGCAATAAGGCATTTAGAAAAAAATAGAATTGTAATTTTTGGTGGAGGAACAGGAAATCCTTATTTTACAACTGACACTGCAGCTACGCTTAGGGCTATTGAAATTGAAGCAGATATTATTTTAAAAGGTACTCGAGTTGACGGTATTTATTCTGCTGATCCTGAGAAAAACCCGACTGCAAAGAAGTATGAGAGTATTACTTTTAATGAAGTCTATTCAAAAGAATTAAACGTAATGGATCTCACTGCTCTAACTTTATGCAAAGAGAATGATTTACCTATAAAGGTTTTTAATATGAATGTTAAGGGTAATTTGCAAAAAGTGTGCAACAACGATAAGAGGGTTGGAACACTGGTAAGATTTTAGTATATTGCATTAATATGATAGAAGAAGTTAATTTTAATTTAGATTATGCAAGAGAGCAAATGAATGCAGCTTTAGTGCATTTGGACAGTTCTTTATCAAAGATAAGAGCAGGAAAGGCAAATCCGCAAATGTTACGAAATGTCTCATTAGAATATTACGGATCTAATACTCCATTATCTCAACTGGCAAATATTTCTACGCCTGATGCTAGCACCATCACAATTCAGCCGTTTGATAAAAATAGTATTCCAGATATCGAGCAAGCAATTTTAGATTCTGAACTTGGTTTTAATCCTTCTAATAACGGTGAAAAAGTCATCATTAATGTCCCTCCATTGACAGAAGAGAGAAGAAGAGATTTAGTTCGTCAAGCTAAAAATGAAGTTGAAAATTCAAAAATATCTATTAGGAGTTTAAGGCAAAAAGCTAACGATGAAATGAAAAAACTGGCTCAACAAGGAATTTCTGAAGATATGTTAAGAGATGCAGAGCAAAGTGTTCAGGATTTGACAAATGAATATGTTTCTAAAATTGACAAGATGTTTGAGGTCAAAGAAGCAGATATTTTAAAGGTTTAATTTTCAATTTTAATCATAAGATTTTTATATGAAGGGAATAGTTTTAGCAGGAGGTTCAGGAACAAGATTATATCCAATTACTATTGCTATGAGTAAACAAATGATGCCTGTTTATGATAAACCTATGATATACTATTCTTTGTCTACATTACTTTATTCTGGAATTAGAGATGTATTGATTATATCAACGCAAGAAGACCTTCCGTTATTTCAGAAATTACTTAAAGATGGCTCGCAATTAGGATGTAATTTTAGTTATAAGATACAACCTGAACCGAATGGACTTGCACAAGCATTTGTTTTAGGAGAAGAGTTTATTGGTAATAGTAAAGTTGCTCTTATTCTTGGGGATAATATTTTTTACATGAAGAGAAAAATTGTTGAATCATGTGTTAATGTGCAAGGAGGTATCGTTTTTGGTTATCATGTAAATGATCCTGAACGATATGGTGTTGTTGAATATGATAAAGAATTTAAAGTCTTATCAATTGAAGAAAAACCTATAAATCCAAAATCAAATTATGCTGTTCCTGGTTTATATTATTATGACAATGAAGTAATTGATATTGCAAAAAATTTAAAACCAAGTAAAAGAGGAGAATATGAAATTACAGATGTAAATAAAGAATATCTAAAAAGAGGCAAGTTAGAGGTAAAACTTTTAGGAAGAGGAACGGCGTGGCTTGATACAGGCACATTCACATCTTTATCACAAGCTTCTCAATTTGTTCAAGTTATTGAAGATAGACAAGGAAGAAAAATTGGATGTATAGAAGAAGCTGCTTTTAAACAAGGTTTTATTGATAAAGAGCAAATTCTAAAACTTGCTCACCCATTAAAAAATAGTGGTTATGGAAAATATCTCGAAAAGCTCATTATTGATTAATGTATTCTGTTCAAGAGTTAAAAGAAATTATTGAGGATGGCTTAAAAAAAATTAAGCTACCAAAATCTCCCAAAAATCTATATCAACCTATAGAGTATACGCTAGAATTACCTGCAAAACGAATAAGACCATTATTACTTTTAATGTCTTTTCAATTGTTCAATAAAGATATAAAACTTGCTATCCCTTCAGCTTTAGGAATAGAATTGTTTCACAATTTTACTCTTTTACACGATGACATTATGGATAACTCTGATTTAAGAAGAGGCTGTAGTACTGTACATAAGAATTGGGATATTAATACCGCGATACTGTCAGGTGACGCTATACTTATTTATACGTACAAGTATCTGTTAAATACAATAAAATCTGATGAAGTATTAAAAGTGTTTAATGAAAATGCAATAAGAGTTTGCGAAGGACAGCAGTTAGATATGGATTTTGAGGAAGAAAACAACGTTTCTATACAAGATTATCTAAAAATGATAGAGTGTAAAACCGCAGTTTTATTAGCTACTTCGTTAAAAATAGGAGCAATAATAGGAGGAGCTTCAGATCAACACGCAGACAATTTATTTTCTTTTGGTAAGAATATTGGTATCGCTTTTCAGCTACAGGACGATCTATTAGACCTGTATGGGAATGCCAATTCTTTTGGAAAAAAAATAGGAAATGATATTATAGCAAACAAAAAAACTTTTATGTATTTGAAAGCACTAGATATTGCTACAACAAAACAGAGAGATGTTCTGCGTAATACTTTTTCTAATAATGATATTGATCCAGATAAAAAGATAAACATAGTTTCTAATATTTTTAATGAACTTGATATAAAACTACACACTAAAAGGCTCGTTCAAGATTACTATGAAAATTCCTTATCTTATTTGAATAGATTAGACAATATTGAAACTTCAGAGATTAGAAATTTTATAACTAATCTTTTAGAAAGAAATAAGTAATTGTAGTTATTAGATATACATTTTACTTAATAATGTAATTTGAATAAAGAAGGGCTGTATCAATAGTTAGAAATAGATAATTTTATTACAAAAAATCAATAAAAAAGGATAGTTTTGCTCTATAAATATAGATCATACTATGGATAAGTTTTCTTTTTTGGGAGCTACAAATACCGGATTGATTGAAGATATGTATAGAGACTTTCTTCAAGATCCTAAAAGGGTTAATGAAGAATGGAGAAATTTTTTTCAAGGATTTGACTTTGCCAAGGAATTGTATAATGAAGATGATGTTCCTTCGGAATTTAGAAAAGAATTTAAAGTAATAAATTTAATTGATGCTTATAGAAAAAGAGGGCATTTATTTACAATGACAAATCCTGTCCGAGAGCGAAGAAAATATTCCCCAACTCTTGATATTTCAAATTTTAACTTAGAAGAAAACGATTTAGATGTGGTTTTTCAAGCAGGAGAAGAAGTTGGATTAGGACCTGCTAAACTAAAAGATATTGTTTCGCATTTAAAACAAGTTTATTGTCAATCTATAGGAGTCGAGTTTATGTATATAAGGAAACCAGAAGAAGTTTCGTGGATTAAAAATAGATTACATCATAATGCAAACACTCCTTCTTTTACAACAAAACAGAAGAAGCACATCTTGCATAAATTAAATCAAGCTGTAGCATTTGAGAATTTTTTACACACTAAGTTTGTTGGTCAAAAAAGGTTTTCTTTAGAAGGAGCTGAATCATTAATACCTGCTTTAGACTCTTTAATTGAGCATGGATCTCACTTAGGAGTTAAAGAGTTTGTAATGGGAATGGCTCATAGAGGAAGATTAAATGTTCTAACTAATATTTTTAATAAAACGTATAAAGATATTTTTTCTGAATTTGAAGGAAAAAAATATGAAGATGAATTTATTGCTGGAGATGTAAAATATCATTTAGGATTTACATCATATCAAAAATGTGATAATGGAAAGAAAGTGAAACTCACTTTATCTCCAAACCCCTCTCATCTAGAAGCAGTTGATCCAGTTGTTGAAGGAATAGCGAGAGCTAAATCAGATAAAGAATACAATGGAGATAGTAAAAATATTGTTCCTATTTTAATTCATGGAGATGCCGCATTAGCCGGTCAAGGAGTTGTATATGAAGTTATTCAAATGGCTCAATTAGAAGGCTATAAAACAGGAGGAACTATACATATTGTTATAAATAATCAGGTTGGATTTACAACAAACTATTTAGAAGGAAGATCGAGTACATACTGCACAGATATCGCTAAGGTTACGCTTTCTCCAGTTTTTCATGTTAATGGAGATGATGTAGAGGCCGTAGTTCATACTTTAAAGATCGCAACAGAATATCGTCAAAAATTTAGTAAGGATGTATTTATTGATTTGTTATGCTATAGAAAATATGGGCACAACGAAGGAGATGAGCCAAGGTTTACTCAGCCTATGCTATATAAAATTATCGAGAAACATCCAAATCCAAGAGAAATTTATACTCAAAAACTGATGAAGGAGGGTGTGTTGGAAAGGGTAATGGTAAAAGAACTTGAAGAAGAGTTTAAAGTTTTGTTACAAAGTAGATTTCAAGAATCAAAAGAGATAAAGAAAGCAAGAATTACTCCTTTTTTATCTGATGAATGGGATGGTATAGAAAGATGCAAGGAACCAGATTTTAAAAGGATAAATACTAGTGTTGGAGAAAAAAAAATAAATGAGATTGCAAGAAAATTATATGATATTGAAGATTCAGATAAGCTTTTTAAAAAAACAAGATCCCTTCTCGCTAATAGAAAAAGAATGATTGATGAGAATAATCTTGATTGGTCTATGGGAGAATTGCTAGCATACGCATCTCTTCTTGATGAAGGTCATTCTATACGTTTGAGTGGTCAAGATGTTGAGAGAGGAACATTTTCTCATAGACATGCAATTCTTAAAATTGAGAAATCAGAGGACGAAATCTCACCACTAGATACGATAAATAAACATACCTCATTTAATGTTTATAATTCTCATCTTTCCGAATATGGAGTATTAGGATTTGATTATGGTTATTCTATGACCAGACCTAATATGCTTACAATATGGGAGGCTCAATTTGGAGATTTTAGTAATGGAGCTCAAATTATTTTAGATCAATTTATATCTTGCGCTGAAGATAAATGGAAGGTTATGAGTGGACTAGTTTTACTCCTTCCTCATGGATATGAGGGGCAAGGAGCCGAACATTCATCTGCAAGAATTGAAAGATATTTACAACTTTGTGCACAGTATAATATGCAGGTTGTTAACTGTACCACTCCTGCAAATTTCTTTCATGTTTTAAGAAGACAGCTGAAGAGAAATTTTCGAAAACCACTAATAGTTTTTTCTCCTAAAAGCTTATTAAGACATCCAAAATGTAAGTCAAAGATAGAGGATTTTTCAAACGGTTATTTTCTAGAATTAATTGATCAGAATCTTAAACCAGAGAATATTAAAAAGCTAGTTTTTTGTACTGGAAAGATATACTATGATCTTTATGAAAAGCAGATAGAAATGCAAAACACTGATACCGTTCTTGTTCGTATAGAGCAATTGTATCCCTTGCCTATAAAGGGGATTGAAGGAATTTTATCAAAATATAAGAAAATAGAAAAATTAGTTTGGGCACAAGAAGAGCCAAAAAATATGGGAGCATGGTCTTATTTATTAAGAAATTTACGAGATCTTCCTTTTCATTTAGTTTCTAGAAAAGAAAGCGCAGCAACTGCCAGCGGATCAAGCAAAGATGCAATGTTTAGACAAAATAAAATAATAGAAGAAGTATTTAAAATCTGATTATGATAATAAAAATGAAAATACCAAGTCCTGGTGAGTCTATTTTAGAAGTAGAGATAGCTGATTGGCTAGTAGAAGATGGACAATATGTTGATAAGGATCAAGCTATTGCTGAAATAGATTCAGATAAAGCTACTTTAGAATTGCCTGCTGAAGAAAGTGGTGTTATTAAAATTTTGGTTGAAAGCGGTGAGGTAGTTTCTGTTGGAGAGATTGTATGTACAATTAATACAGATGCAAAAAAACCTAAAGAAAAAAAAGAGGTAATTAAAAAAGAGAATCAACATTCTTATGAAGAGAAAGAGCAAAAACAAAAAAATATAGATAATAACAAAAACAAAACCCCATTAGCAGAATCGATAATAGATAAACATTCTATTGAATCAGAAATTAAAGGTTCAGGTAATAA
>MDSZ01022145.1_pt1 | contig 24780 bp, 40 predicted proteins | sample 811201 | NCBI WGS metagenome assembly MDSZ01 (sample SAMN05326647, study PRJNA326480) | marine metagenome | isolation source: seawater | place: Indian Ocean: North | collected 2010
GTATTTGAAGTAAACATAAAATTTGAGGAGGCAAAACCGATAATTAGGATACCTGAGAAAAACGCGAGAATCATGTTCGCCACCGGTCCCGCCAGTGCCACCCACAGCATCTGTCGTTTAGGGTCGGAGAAATAACGCGGATCCACCGGTACCGGCTTGGCCCAGCCAAAATGAACCAGGAACAGCATGAGTGTTCCAATAGGATCGAGGTGGACCAGAGGGTTCAGTGTCAGGCGCCCCATCATTTTCGCTGTGGGGTCACCGAACTTCATGGCCATCCATCCGTGAGCGTATTCATGGAACGTAATAGCCAGTAGGATTGGAGGAGCGAGAAGAAGAATACTTTCTACCATCGGGGATGATGCTCTCTATGGATTTCTTTCAGATAAGTTTTGTCCAAGTGGGTGTAGATCTCTGTGGTAGAGATATCCGCGTGGCCCAACATCTGCTGGACCGCTCTCAGATCAGCACCTCCCTCAAGAAGATGTGTGGCAAAAGAGTGGCGGAGCGTGTGCGGTGAAATTCTTTTTTCCATTCCGCAATCGGCCGCATATCTTTTCACCAACATCCAGACACCCTTCCTGCTGATGGCATTTCCTCTGTAATTAAGGAAAAGGTGATCCGTGTTTTTCCCTTTTTTTATGAATGTTTCCCTCGATTCATTAATGTATCGCTCTAAGCATTTCACTGCCTCGTTTCCTAGGGGAACTATCCGCTCCTTCGACCCCTTCCCAGTAACCCTCAGCCACTCTTTTCCCTCCAATATATCCAACATTGTCAGAGAGGTCATTTCGGAAACACGCAGACCGGTTGAATAAAGCAGTTCCAGCATGGCACGATCCCTCAAGCCGGCTGGCTTGGAAGTGTCGATAACGCTAAGAAGAGTATCAACCTCATCAACAGAAAGCACATCTGGGAGGTGTTTCGGCATTTTCGGCATGTCCACCAGCTCAGACGGATTTGTGGAAGCAGCGCCTTCGTCCACCAGATAAGCGTGGAATGCTCTGATAACAGATAGATTTCTCCTGATACTGGTAGGCTTAAGATGGGCATCACTCAAGCCCCGGATATATGCTTGTATATGAGCGGTTTCCACTGTGTCGGGATCAGAATCTTTTCCAGTGAAATCGAGATAGCGGGTAATGTCACGCTTGTAAGCATCCACTGTATTGGGAGCTAGATTCTTCTCGATGCGAAGGTACATGATAAACGGTTCTGCGTAGGCTTGCGTCTCTCCCTCTCCCTATTCGAAAGCTTGTTCCACCATTTCACAAAAAATGTGTCCCGCAGTGATATGGCCCTCCTGTATGTGCTGTGTATCATCTGACGGAACGCAGATATTCACATCACCAGTACTAGCAAGTTTTCCGGCACTTTTTCCAGAAAGAATAATCACTTTCACACCCATGGACTTGGCGGTCTCCACCGCCTGAACCACGTTCTCGGAATTACCGCTAGTGCTAAGCGCCACCAGAACATCCCCGGCCTCGCCAATCCCCTCCACCTGTCTTGAGAATAGAGAATCGAAACCGACATCGTTAGACCAAGCTGTTATGAATGAGCTGTCAGTGGTGAGTGAAACGGAAGGTTGTGGTGGAAGATCGTGTCTTCTGAGCCCGCCTATGATTTCGGTAGAAAGGTGCTGGGCTTGGGCCGCGCTGCCGCCATTGCCACACCACATTACCTTCCCACCCCGTTTGATGGACTCGATAATAAGTTCTGATGCTGCCTGAATCTCATTCCGGCACACCTCTACCATGGCCTCCATGACTCTCGCACTCTCTTTAAGGTGATTATCGATCATTTCTGTCATGTTATGCTCCATGGATAGCGTCGGAAAACGATTTTAAAAGTTCTCCGCTTCCGCCCGATTCAATGGCTGTTCCGGTAACAATAAAAGAGGCTCCCGCTTTCACTTTTTGTGCTGCCTCCTCCGGCTTTCGGATTCCCCCTCCTACTATGAGCGGAATATCAATATTTTTTGCAACAGCCGAAATTGTATCATCAGGTACAGCTGATTCAGCGCCGCTTCCGGCCTCCAGATAAATTAGTTTCATTCCCAGATATTGACCAGCCAGAGCGTGGGCCACCGAAATTTCAGGTCGGTTCATGGGTAAAGGCCGGGAACCACTCATGAATTCGGCAGTGGAGTAACCTCCGCCGTCAAAAATCATATAACCTGTTGGGATAGGTTCCAGACCAAGATCTTTCACCAAAGGGGCGCCGACCACCTGTTCACCGATAAGATAAGTAGGATTCCGGCCACTGATGACAGACATGAAGAAAACCGCATCACAATGAGGACCTAGCTGATTCACCGAACCGGGAAAGAGAATTACAGGTACTTCGGCCATCGATTTTATCTTTTCTGCACGCTCATGGAAACCGCTGTCCATAATGAGACTTCCCCCAATAAGGATGCTGTCAGCACCGGAATGATTCACTGACATCACCAGTTTCTCCAGCTTGCCATCATTTTTCCTGTCAGGATCTATGAGTACAAGATAGCCCGCTCCCTTCTCTTGACGAACTTTCTCCAAATGTGAATAAACCGTACTCATACGAAAAGCAGGTACATTCCTAATGAGAAATGTTTATCCAACAATATCACTGTACTCATCAGCAGACAACAGATTCTTCGATTGAACAGAAATTGAAAGTCCGATCTTTATGATCCACCCTTTCCCGTAAGGATCCTGGTTTGCAAGCTCAGGTTCATCAAGAAGAGTACTGTTTATCTCAGCCACAGTGCCGGACATGGGAGCATAGAGATCAGTCACAGTCTTCACAGCTTCGATGGTGCCGAAGGGTTCTCCCTTCACCGCTTCACTCCCTACTCCAGGAAGTTCAAAGTACACAATATCACCTAATTCACCTTGCGCGTAATCGGTGATGCCAACAGTTGCAATATCATTCTCGATAAGAATCCACTCATGAGATTCGCTGTAGCACAAATTAGGAGGAATGTTCATTTCTGTCTAACTCCTTTTATCTCAATTTCAGATTCTATTCCTCAAAGACGAATGTCTCAAGGAAACCTGTATGAAAATTACCGGCCTGAAAATCACTGTTCCGCATAATAGCCTGATGAAATGGGATGGTTGTTTTCGGCCCTTCGATGATAGTTTCCTCCAACGCGCGTTGCATTCTGTTGATGGTAGTATTCCTATCCTCAGAGTGGACGATAAGCTTACCAATGAGAGAATCGTAGTGCGGGGAGATCTCATAACCGGCATAAACATGTGAGTCCATTCTGACGCCGTTCCCGCCGGGTGCATAAAACTCCTCAACTTTCGCTGGGGACGGGATGAAGTCATTTGAAGGATCTTCCGCATTGATACGACACTCCATAGCGTGACCCCTCAGTTTCTGCTGGGCAAGATAACTTGGAATCTCCTCCCCAACTGCCAATCTAATCTGCATTTTCACCAGATCCTTTCCCATAACCATCTCCGTCACAGGATGTTCCACTTGAATTCGGGTATTCATTTCCATAAAATAGAATTCTTTTGATTTACTGTCAAAAAGGAATTCTACTGTACCAAGCCCTACATAGCCGATAGATGCAGCGCCTTGAACAGCGGCCGAGCCAATCTTTTGTCTGAGCTCCTCATCAATTATGGGAGAAGGTGATTCTTCAATAAGTTTCTGATGACGCCTCTGAAGTGAACATTCCCTCTCACCGAAATGGATCACATTTCCGTGCCGGTCGGCCAGAATTTGAATTTCGATATGGCGAGACTTTTCCACATATTTCTCCAGATAAAGATCGCCGTTGTTAAAAGCGGATTGCGCTTCTGAAGAAGCTATGACAAAAGCTCTTTCAAGTTGGTTTGTCTCCTTCACTATCCGCATACCTCTTCCACCGCCGCCGGCTGATGCTTTAAGCATAACAGGGAATCCGATCTCAGAGGCAATCTTTTGTGCTTCTTCTACAGAACTTATTACACCAGTACTCCCGGGGATCACTGGCACGCCGGCATCATTCATTGACTTTTTAGCAGTAGCCTTTTCTCCCATGGAAAGAATTGTTTCAGCAGGGGGGCCGATAAAAACAAAATCATTATCAGTACAGATCTGAGCAAACTCAGGATTTTCAGCAAGAAATCCGTATCCTGGATGGATGGCGTCGCTATTCGTCAGTTCAGCCGCACTCAGAATACTGGGTATGTTCATATAACTCTCAGATCCCGACGGGGGACCGATACAGACAGCCTCATCGGCGAACCGGACATGGAGGGAAAGTTCATCGGCGGAAGAATATACGGCAACTGTTTCAATACCCAGTTCGTGGCAGGCACGAATTATCCTAAGAGCAATTTCACCTCTGTTTGCTATGAGAATCTTCTTAAACATTGGCTAAGGAGGCTGGATTGATTAAAGAGAAAGGATTTAGGATCGATGAGCGATCAGTCCGGTTCAATGACAAAGAGGGCTTGGCCGTATTCTACTGCCTGGGCATTCTCTATCAAAATTTTTGAAATCCGGCCGGTCACCTCTGACTCGATCTCGTTCATGATTTTCATCGCCTCGATGATGCACAGCGTTTGTCCCGCTGTGATACGATCACCTTCTTCCACAAAGAACGGTGATTCCGGCGAAGGCGCCCTGTAAAATGTGCCCACCATTGGAGCGGTGATCTTCACATTCTCAGAAACCGGTGCAGGCTCCGGGACTGAGGGTCTGTTATCCACTGGTGGTGCAGTTTGGACCATCTGAGATGCTGGTGCTGAAACTAGTGAATTTTCCATAGGTGCACTTTTAGTAACACGGTATTTCCGACCAAAAAAACTCACCTCAATCTCGTTCACATCACTGGCTTCGAGAATATCGATAATAGTATGCAGTCTTGCTTGCCAGCTTTCAAACATCCTGTTTCACTCTTTCCACATATTCACTCGTGCGGGTGTCAATCTTCAGTTTATCTCCCTTTTCAACAAAAAGTGGTACGTTTACGTTAAGTCCAGTTTCAAGGGTGGCCGGCTTGGTGGCACCCGTTGCCGTATTGCCACGAATACCGGGATCAGATTCCGTCACTTCCAACTCTACAAATACGGGGGGTACTATTCCAATCACCTCCTCACCAATAAACGTGACATCAATCAAAGTACCTTCCTTAATAAAAGTAATCTCATCTGATACCAATTCAGAAGATATTGACACTTGATCGTAACTCTCCGCATTCATAAAAACAAAGGAACCATCTTCACTATAAAGATATTGCATTCGATGATTCTCAACTCTCACAGTCGTAATTTTTTCACCAGCCCTAAACGTCTCATCCACTACTTGTCCCGTGACAATATTCTTCAGCTTGGTCCGGACGAAGGCACCCCCTTTACCCGGCTTGACGTGAAGAAAAGAAAGAATCTTCATTCGGTGACCTTTATGCTCAATCACCATACCAGTACGAATATCAGCTGTTGTTGCCAATGGAGTTCTCTCGAGAAAGCCGGAAAATTTACGCCCCTGTTTAGGGATATACAATTGGTTGTTCTGTTGAAGAATCAAGTCTTCTACTTTATTTGCAATGCCTCAAAACAAAAAAGCGGGCAAAAGCCCGCTTTAGCTTGGCGAGAGGAATTACTGGAAACTAAGCCGCTGGCCTAGAGGACTTTATGTACAAGAAATGCAACTGACGCTATCAGGGTAACAAAGATCAGAGAAACACCCATGTTCCCATTTTTGATCTCTTCCCATTCTTCAATATCAGTCGACATCAAGTCAAAGACTTTCAGAGCCAGGCCGATACCGATAGAAAAACCCAGTGCAGCAACTACTGACCAGCCAATAGCTCTGACATAGCTACTAAAAACAGATTGCCATCCAAATGGATCTAATTCCATGGTTCTCTCCTTTAGGTTGTTTAAAGGTATTTAACTTTTCTAACAAACTGTGCGGTATTGATCTTACCTAACAACAGTTGTTGCAAATCTTCCTTTGTTGCAGTAGTCACCAGTCTGAAACCTTCACCTAGCGGTACATCTACCGATACAAAAAAAGTTTCTGGACCGTAACCTATTTTCATGGCCTGGCCGGCAGCTATATAGCCCACAAGCATAACCATTTCAAAATTGTTACGATTACTTGCCAATGTAATATAAAAAGAATCTTTTCCTTTTTCATCAGGAACAATTTTCATCTTGTCCGCAGAAACTTCAACACGGTACGCCTTGGCAGCTTTTTGAACCTGATTGAAATATTTTTGATTGCAAAAAACCATTGGCGAAGTGAGAAAAAAGAAACCAGCAAAAATAATATGTTTTTTCAAAATTGTGTTCCGTCTGATTACCTAGGGTGCGGCGAATTTAGCAAACGCTTTTCGTGAATTCAAATCACTTTCCTCTATAAACCACTCCCCGGCCCGATTTAATTACTTTGTGAACTTTATTGCCACTCATATGATATGGAATTCCTTCAAGTCTGTCCACATTCCATATAACAACATCCGCCTCCATTCCGACTTCAAGTGAACCGACCCTGTTTTCCAATCCCAGAGATTTTGCAGCGACGTGCGTAGCACCCTTAAATGACTCTTCCACCGACATGCCAAGATAGAGACAGGCGAGATTCATAATAAATGGCATGGACTGTATGCTACAGCTGCCAGAATTAAAATCTGTGGCGACTGCTATCTCAACACCAGCATCCATCAATTTTCTTGCTGGAGCATAAGTTTGCTTGCCGAGAAAAAAGGTAGTTCCCGGAAGCAGGATTGCTATCACACCGGCCTCTGCTATTTTGCGAATGCCTTCATCGCTCACATGCATGAGGTGGTCAGCTGAGAAAGCACCTACTTCCGCCGCTAGTTCGGCTGCTCCAGAAGCAACAAACTCATCTGCATGTAAGCGTGGTTTCAATCCATGTTCCTTGCCTGTTTCCAATATTCGGCGTGAACTTTCAACATCAAACCAACCGTTTTCGCAAAAGACATCGCAGAATTGAGCAATCCCCTGTTTCGTCACAGCGGGGATCATCTCATCACAAATGAGATCAACATAACCTCTCCTATTATCAGAAAATTCATGGGGAAAATCGTGAGCACCCAAAAAGGTAGGTGCAACATTAATGGCGATATAATCAGCCGCTTTTGACAAAACCATCAGAGACTTTAGCTCAGATTCGGTAGACAAGCCGTAGCCACTCTTTGCCTCAACAGTGGTTGTCCCTAGAGAGAGAAAATCCTCAAGGTGATTCTTTGTCAATTCCAGTAACTGTTTTTCCGGCATCTCCCGCACTGCTTTGACGCTGGCCCGGATTCCACCCCCCTGATCTGCAATTTCCTGATAACTCTTTCCAGAAATACGCATACCAAATTCATCGGCACGTGCTTTGGCAAAAACAGGGTGTGTATGAGCATCTACAAAACCGGGCGTTACAAGCCGGCCAGAAGCGTCCAATTTTTCATCGGCATCAGGCAGACTTCCATCAATCTCTGATATACGCCCTTCTTCGATAATCATATCCATACCGGTCATTCGGATTATTCCATTTTTGTCTGAATTGAATGTGGTCAGTTCGCCTATGTTCGTAATCTTGAGTGCCATTTAGTAAATAGCGGTGCTACGATTTAAGCATAGGAATTTTAATAACGGAATCACGTGCATTTTTCTTAGCCCGTTCATACCCCGCATCGGCATGTCGTACAATACCGATACCTGGATCATTATTCAAAACACGTTCCAGTCTTCCCGCCATTTCAGGCGTACCGTCTGCAACAATCACCTGACCGGCATGGATTGATAGCCCCATCCCGACCCCTCCGCCATGATGCACCGAAACCCAGCTGGCACCGCTGGCGGTGTTCAAAAGTGCGTTCAAGACGGGCCAGTCAGCAATGGCGTCACTACCGTCTTTCATTCCTTCAGTTTCCCGATAAGGTGACGCCACCGAACCGGTATCCAGATGATCCCGACCGATAACAATGGGTGCCGAAATCTCACCGGAAGCGACCATTTCATTCATGGCCAAGCCTAGCTTTGCTCTGTCCCCATAGCCGAGCCAGCAGATCCTTGCTGGGAGTCCCTGAAATTGAACTTTTTCGTGCGCCATCTCGATCCAGCGGCAGAGTGCCTTGTCTTTCGGAAACAACTCAAGAACTTTCTCATCGGTCTTGGCGATATCGTCAGGATTCCCTGAGAGCGCTACCCAGCGAAACGGCCCCTTGCCATCACAAAACAGCGGGCGAACATATGCCGGCACAAATCCGGGATAGTCAAACGCTTCTTTAAGTCCGCCTTTCTTTGCCTGTCCCCTGAGATTGTTCCCATAATCGAAAACAACGGCGCCCCGTGCCTGCATCTCCACCATGGACCGGCAATGATTTGACATCGCTTGATAAGAAAGATGAATGTATTTGTCCGGATCGTTCTCCCGTACCGATTCCACGGCATCCCACGGAATTTCGTTAGGGATATAACCGTAAAGTTCGTCATGAGCCGACGTTTGATCTGTCACCATATCTGGAATTATTTCCCGATCCAAAAATTCCGGGAATAAGTCGGCGGCATTGCCAAGGAGACCAATTGACTTAGCCTTTTTTTTGTCTTGAGCTCCCCTTGCCAGTCGAAGAGCTTCGTCCAAATTTTCCGCCATTACATCGATATAGCCCGTATCTACTCGCCTCTGAATCCTTTTCTTATCTACTTCAACAGCGATCATTACCGCTCCGTTCATGGTGGCAGCCAGCGGTTGAGCACCCCCCATACCGCCCAAACCGGCCGTCAAGATGAGCTTCCCGCTCAAATCACCACCGAAGTGTTTCTCAGCAGCAGCAGCGAAAGTCTCGTATGTCCCTTGCAGAATCCCTTGAGTGCCAATATATATCCAGCTTCCCGCTGTCATCTGTCCATACATAATTAGCCCGAGCTTGTCCAGTTCACGAAAAGTTTTCCAGTCAGCCCAGTTAGGAACAAGCATGGAGTTCGATATAAGCACCCGTGGTGCATAAGAATGTGTTTTGAAAACGGCTGCTGGCTTACCTGACTGGACAAGCAAAGTTTCGTCACTTTCCAGCTCTTTCAACGTGGCAAGAATAGCATCAAAACATTCCCAGTTCCTTGCCGCTTTTCCGGCCCCACCATACACAACCAATTCTTCAGGAATCTCAGCAACGTCCGGATCGAGATTGTTCTGGATCATCCTGAAGGCAGCTTCTTGCTGCCACCCTTTACAGGTAAGCTCTGTACCTGTTGGCGCGCGTATTTCCCTCGGTTCAGTCACGTAGAAAAATGAATTTAGAGTCTGTCTTTTTTACTTGGCAAGTTCCTCAGCAATAGGCGAAAAAAAATCAATGGCAGATTTATGGGCATCATAAGAAAAAACGGCAATGCCGCTTATACCGGTCACCCGGCTGTATTTGATCTTGTCCCGTGTATCCAGTGCTTTCTGATTATATGCCGCAACTCCCATAATAATTCCCGGCCAGTATTTTCGCGGCACTGCTTCATAAATGTTGTCAATCTCTTTAGCAAATTTTCTCAGTTCTGTAGCATAATTCATGGGTACCACATAATCCACAAGTCCTTCAGCCAACCACTTGTCCCACTCCTGAAAATATCTGTTCTTGGCAACGGAGGGGTTTGGCTTTACAGCTGCAGTGATCAGGCACTTGGAGTTTTTTCTGAGAACAAGATCACTGAAGTTTTTTACAAGTTTTGTCAAGGCTTTCCTTCTGAATGTCGCCCATTTATTATACAAAAGCTGTTTCTCATCGTTACTATTGTTAACATATCCGTTACCGTTGTCGGTCAATAACTTTAAAGGATCAACACCGTGTTGGCGTTCGAAGTTTATCCTCGCGGCCATGTTGTAACCGAAATCAGAATCGCCATAACGAATGTAATCAAGATGAATTCCATCCAAATCGTAGTTTGAAATCAGCTCATCCGCTACCTTCTCAAGATAATTGAAAACACCTGGATGCGACGGGGACAGATATTTCTGGACAGTCACTTCTTTACTTTGTGTCAGATCACCAGTGGAAGTTGTTTCACCAATAGAACTCCTATCCATCCACTCCGGAAATTTATTTACGATATGATCGGGGCTTTCCGGGAAACGGGGAGATGACCATACTAAAAGAACGTTAATCCAGGCATGAACTTTAAGACCAAGAATGTGACCTTTCTCAACCGCATATTCCAGAGGATCAAACTGCGGATCAGTAACAAGTTGAGATTTAATGACGAATTGACTGTTGTAGAAGGCTTCTCCCCGCCCACGAACTTGAAGGAAAACATGATTAAAATGATGAACTTTAGCAAAGAGGAGCGCCCGATCAATCTCCTCAGGAGAAACCATGGAATGTCTCACGACCCATATGGCGCGGAAATCAAGATTGGAAGCAGAAGGTTGTCCGTCCCCAGAACTTACGCAGAAAAGAAAAAAGGCAACTGAAACAGCTGCCTTTTTAGTCCTGAGCATCAGTCTGTCGTCGTTCCTAATCTTCAGCGGGTACCGCTTTAACTTTCGCCTTCTTCTTTGAGGACTTTTTCCTCTCTTCTTCTGTGCTTTCTGATTCTATACCTGCGAAATCGACGAACTCCAGCATGGAAACGGAAGCACAGTCGTTATCACGAAAACCAAGTTTAGTCACTCTGGTATAACCGCCCGGCCGATCGGCATAATGAGGTGCTACTTCATCAAAAAGAAGCTTCACAATATCAGGTTTCTTGATATGCCTGAGGACAGTTCTCCTATCGTGGAGTGTACCCCGTCGGGCTTTCGTGATGAGAGGCTCGATGAATTGCTGAGTTGCTTTCGCTTTGGAGTGAGTTGTCTTGATCCGTTTGTGCTCGATAAGCGAAGAAGCAAGGTTGGACAGTGTCGCTTTTCGATGACTGGCGTTCCGACCGAGTTTTTTGACTCTTTTCTGATGTCTCATGATTTCTTTTATGCGTCAGTTTCCAGCATGTATTTTCCCACATCCATGCCAAAAGAGAGCTCCATTTCGTCCAGTTTCTCGATCAATTCAGAGAGTGACTTACGGCCAAAATTCTTATACTTCAGCATTGCGTTCTCTTCTTTTGAAACAAGATCAATGATTGTATCAATACCTGCTGCCTTCAGGCAGTTGTGACTGCGGACAGAAAGTTCCATCTCATCGATTGATCTCTGTAGAACCTCCCGAATATGAAGTGCTTCTTCATCAATTTCTTCAGCAACTTCAAGAATGGGCTCCTCGTCAGAAATCTTGAACATGTTGAAGTACTCTGTCAAAGCGCGGGCAGCGAAACTGACGGAGTTCTCAGGTGTAATTGTACCATCGGTGTGGACGTCCAATATGAGCCGCTCAAGACTGTCTTTGGCTGATGAAACAGGTTTCACGTCATAGGTCACCCTAGAAACAGGATTAAAAATGGAGTCTATGTAAACTGTTCCAATGGGAGAATCGATTCTCTGGTGACTGTCAGCATCGACATAACCTTTTCCCACTGAAAGTTGAAGTTCGATGGTGAAGTTTGCTTTATCATTCATGGTAGCAATGGAAAGATCGGGATTCATCACTTTGTATTGCTCTGATGCACCATCGATATCCTTTGCCGTAAACTGACCCTTTCCGCTGAAACTCAGCTGGATCTTGTCCGGTTTGGGATCGGTCAACTTGAAACGTACCTGCTTCAAATTCTGAATGATGTCAGACACATCTTCAGTAACACCTTCGAGTGTGGCATATTCATGCAAAACGCCATCAATTTTTACCGCATTGATAGCTGAACCGGGTATGCTGGTCATGAGGACTCGGCGCATAGCATTGCCCACCGTTATTCCGGTACCTCTATCAAGAGGTTCTAGAGTGAAACGACCAAACTCATCAGTGCGCGACTTCTTGTCAACTTTGAACTTTAGTTCATCATTATTGGATGCCATATTGAGTGTCCCTTTCTAATACTACTTGGAATAGAGTTCTACGACCATCTGTACTTTGAGGGTCGCATCAAAATCTTCTTTTTCTGGCAGTTTCGTCACCATCCCAGACAGAGATGCTTTATCAAGAGACAGCCAACCTGAATCAAGATCACCTCTCACCCGTTTAACGGAGTCGTGAACAACTGCCAGTTTCCTGCTCTTGCTTCGGACGCTGATCTGATCATTCTCTTTCACTAAATAAGAAGGAATGTTTACAGATTTACCATTCACAAGAAAGTGCTTATGATTTACCAGCTGCCTGGCTGCTGCCCGTGTTGGCGAAAAACCCAGTCTGAAAACGACATTGTCGAGTCGGCGTTCAAGAAGTTGGAGCAAGTTCAGTCCTGTCTCACCACTCATCTTGTCAGCCTTTTGAAAAAACTTTCTGAACTGCCGCTCAAGTAAGCCGTACATATGTTTGATTTTCTGCTTCTCCTTTAGCTGAAGACCATAATTGGAAGGCCGGCGGCGGCGGCTTTGTCCATGCTGGCCTGGAGCATAATTCTTACGCTCAAGGATCTTGGTAATCTTGGGATTGCCGAATATGTTATCGCCAAACTTCCGGGCAATCTTTGCTTTTGGTCCTATATAACGTGCCATTACTTCGCTTCTCCTATACCCTGCGCCTCTTGGGCGGGCGACATCCATTATGAGGGATGGGAGTCACATCCTTAATTGCGGTTATCACCAGACCAACAACAGCAAGTGATCTGATGGCCGACTCACGGCCGGATCCCGGACCTTTAACCTCAACTCTCACTCGTTTCAATCCAATATCGAGCGCTATATTGGCAGCCTTCTCGGCGGCCTGACCGGCGGCAAAGGATGTGCTTTTTCGGGACCCTTTGAACCCCATAGCACCGGCACTAGCCCAGGCAACCACATTACCGTGCAAATCAGTGAGTGTAATGATTGTATTATTGAATGTCGCCTTGATATGAGCAACACCCTCATCTGAAGTGAGAACTTTCTTCTTCTTACGTTTCGGCTTTGCCATAAATTTCCTCTATTATCCTTTCTTGCCTACTGCTGTTTTCTTGCCGAGACCTACAGTCCGTTTCTTCCCTTTTCGGGTACGTGCATTTGTTTTTGTTCTCTGACCATTTACAGGAAGACCGCGGCGGTGACGGTAACCTTTATATGAGCCAATATCCATGAGACGCTTAATATTCATGGTGTTTTCGGTCCTCATTTCACCTTCCACTTTCATGTCCCCCACCGCTCCACGAATGGCTGACACCTGATCCTCCGTCAAATCTTTTACACGGATATTGCCATCAACGCCGGATTCAGCTAGCACTTTCTGCGCGGAAGTCCGCCCAATGCCGTAAATGTAGCAGAGTGAAAATTCTACTTTCTTGTCCCTAGGTAAATCAACACCAGCTATACGGGCCATAATTAACCTTGCCTTTGCTTATGTTTCGGGTTTGCGCAAATCACTCTAACTACACCCTTCCGACGAATGATTTTGCACTTGTCACATATTTTTTTGACCGATGCTCTTACTTTCATATCACACTTTAGGCAACTGCGTAGTCAGTTGCTTTCTCAGAAACTCCGTTACTCAAAATCTGGGCACCAGCTTTCCCCACCAAAACTGTATGTTCAAAATGTGCTGATGGCTTACCGTCTCTGGTGCAGATTGTCCAGCTGTCATCCTTCGTAAAGATTTCCTTATCACCGAGGTTCACCATCGGTTCTATGGCAATGCACATCCCTTCCTTCAGTTCCACGCCTTGACCGGGAGACCCATAGTTAGGGATCTGCGGATCTTCATGGAGCTCCCTGCCAATACCGTGACCGACCAATTCTCTCACAACTGAAAAGCCGTGTTCCTCCACGTGAGACTGAATTGCGTGACCTATATCTGACACGTGATTCCCAAGGATTGCTTTTTCCACACCGATGTAGAGAGCTTCTTCTGTTATCCTCATCAAATCTCGCACATCTGAAACCACATCACCCACAGCGTATGTCCGGGCGCTATCTCCATAATAATCATCCTTCAAAACGCCACAATCGATACTGACAATATCACCATTCTGCAATTTTCTTTCATCGGGAATACCGTGAACCACTTCATCATTGATTGAAATGCAAAGAGTGGACGGGTATCCCATATATCCCTTGAAGGCAGGCTCACCTCCTTGACCCCGGATAAAGGTTTCAGCAAACTGATCTAGTTCCTTTCCAGTTACGCCTAAAACAATCTTTCCCGAAAGGGCAGAAAGTGTTTCATAAACGATTCGACTGCTCTCCCTGATTTGTTCGATTTCTCTTTCACTTCGAATGTTTACCATCTTAAGCACGCCTCCGGCCGCGAATACGCCCTTTCTTAAGGAAACCGTCATAGTGCCGCATCAAGAGGTGAGATTCAACTTGCTGCAGAGTATCCAGAGCAACACCAACGATAATGAGCAGACCGGTGCCACCGAAAAACGACGCGAGATCATAGCCCACATCCATAGTATTCATCAGAATGAAGGGGAAAATAGCAACAAAAGCGAGAAATACAGATCCTGGTAACGTCACCTTACTCAGGATGTTATCGATGAATTCTGATGTTTTCTTTCCAGGTCTGACGCCGGGGATGAATCCGCCGTGCTTCCTCATGTTTTCAGCCACTTCCTGCGGATTGAAAGCAATAGCGGTATAAAAGTAGGTAAAGAAAATGATGGTCAGTCCGAACACCGTCCAGTAGAACCAGTGCTGGGGAGAAAAAACTCGCATAATGCCCTGCATGAATTCACTACCCTGAAAAAACATTGCAATAGTATTGGGAAGAAACATGATAGATTGAGCAAAAATGATTGGCATAACACCTGCAGTGTTTACCCGCAACGGAATGTGTGTAGACTGTCCACCGTAAACTTTGCGGCCTACAATACGTTTCGCGTATTGAACAGGAATCTTCCGTGTCCCTTGAGTTAAGAGAACAACAAATGCCACAATAATAAACATGATACCCAGCAAAACAACTTCTGTCAGGGGCCCTCTCACTTCTTCTTGAATAAGAGATATTTCGCTGACAATAACGTTAGGCAGCCTTGAAACAATGCCTATCATAATAATCAGTGAAATACCGTTACCAATTCCTCGCTCCGTAATCTGTTCCCCAAGCCACATGATAAAAATGGTACCCGTCACAAGCGTAATCATTGTCAAAAGCCTGAAGCTGAGCCCCGGTTCGGGCACGACCGTCATCTGAAAACCCCCCGCCGTAGACTTCAAATTCTCAAGGAAAATTGCAATGCTGTACGCCTGTAAAGATGCTATGAGAACCGTACCGTAACGGGTAATCTGGGTTATTTTCTTTCTCCCTTCATCCCCCTCCTTTTGTAAACGCTGAAAGTAGGGCACTACGACACCCATGAGCTGAAGAATAATAGATGCTGATATGTAAGGCATTATACCCAGAGCAAAAATGGTCGCCTTCTGAAAAGCACCGCCAGCGAAAAGATCGTACAGTCCAAAAAGGGTGTTCTGGAAATTTTGAACGGCAGCACCGAGCGCTTCCGTGTTAATACCTGGCACAGGAATATGTGCACCGATCCGAACTACAATCAGCAGCGAAAGAGTGAAAAAAATGCGCTGTCTTAGCTCGGGGATGGCAAAGATATTTCTGAATTTATCGATCATCCTACAATCGCTTTTCCACCTGCTTTTTCAATCTTCTCAGCCGCTGTTGCGCTGAATGCATGGGCATAAACTTTCACGGCTCTCTTAATGTCACCATTGGCAAGAACTTTCACAGGTTTGGCAGCAGATTTGATAACACCCTTTTCAAGCATGGTGGCAACATCAACTTTCTCATCATCAAGTTTAGAGATAGCCGAAAGGCTGACATTTTGATACTCATTCTTAAATCTGGCATTGGTGAAGCCGCGCTTGGGCACTCTCCTCTGAAGAGGCATCTGACCTCCTTCAAACCACGTTCTCCGCTTACTGCCTGAACGAGAGTGATAACCCTTATTGCCCCGACCGGCTGTTCCTCCCGTACCGGAAGCATCCCCCCGTCCAAGCCGTTTCCGCGGTTTGCTGAGACTCTCAGGAGCTTTCAGATCACTCAACTTCATAGCGCTTCATCCACTTTCAAAAGAAAACTTATCTTATTTACCATACCTCTGATTACCGGCGTATCAGTATGAATAACAGACTGATGCATTTTGCGAAGACCAAGTGCACGCAATGTTTTTTTTGCCTTTTGATTGTAACCTATTGCGCTTTTAATCTGAGTTATTTGCAAAGATTTCAGTGATTTTTTAGCCATGATTAATATTTAACTGAACACCTCACCAATTGTTATTCCACGCCTGTTGGCGACAGATACAGGATCTTGCAAATTTCTCAGTGCCACCTCTACAGCTCTCACAATATTATTTATGTTTGTAGAACCGTATCGTTTGGTGAGCACATCAGTAATTCCAGCTTGCTCAATAAGTGCCCGCACAGCGCCACCAGCGATAATACCCGTTCCAGGTGATGCCGGTTTAAGCATAACTTTAGCTGCACCAAATTTTCCTTCGATTTTATGGGGGATTGTCCCATTGATAACTGGAACACGAAACATGTTTTTCTTGGCGTTTTCTTTCGATTTGGAAATGGCTGATATCACCTCGTTCGCCTTTCCGTAACCTAACCCCACATGGCCTTTTCCGTCACCAATGGCTGCAAGAGAACTAAAGCGAAAACGACGGCCTCCCGCCACTACTTTGGCCACTCTGTTAATCTTGATAACAGTTTCTTCGTTCAGTTCCAGTTCAGTTGGGTTGATGCTGCTCAAAACTTAAGTCCTCCTTCGCGGGCACCGTCTGCAAAAGCCTTTACACGGCCGTGATAGAGGAACCCGTTCCGATCAAAAACAACTTTAGAGATTTTTTTCTTTTTCGCTCTTGTCGCCAGCTCCTTGCCCACCATGGAGCTTAGCTCAGTTTTAGTCACAGGCTTTTTAGACTTTGGAGCGATAGTTTTCTCACTTGATGAAGCCGTCACAAGTGTTTTACCAGAAACATCGTCCACTAGTTGACCGTAAATATGTGATAAGCTACGGTAAACCACAAGCCGAGGCCTTGCTTCTGTGCCGAAAGCGTGGCGTTTACTCCTGCGCCGTCTTCGCTCTCTCCGTTCTGCCTTTTGTAGCTGCTCTTTCATGGCTTATTCACCCACTGTCTTACCCTTTTTGATCCGGACATATTCTCCTACATAGCGGATTCCCTTGCCTTTGTAAGGTTCAGGTGGGCGAAATGATCTGATTTTGGCAGCAACCTCTCCAACAAGTTCTTTATTTATACCGGAGACAGATATGGAATTTTTTGCAGCCTTAATCTCAATCCCCTCTGGTGGTTCAAAATAGATATCGTGAGAAAAACCGAGCGTCAGCTTCAACCTTTTACCTTCGAGATTTGCCGTATAGCCAACACCATTAATCTCTAATTCTTTGGTGAACCCTTCAGTAACGCCTTGCACCATATTGGAGATAATAGCTCTGGTAGTGCCATGAAGCGAGCGGTGTGCTTTATTATCACTGGGACGCTCCACCAGAAGATGACTGTTTTCCTGTTTTACTTCCATATCCGGATGAACTTCAAAGCTCAGGTTTCCTTTTGGTCCCGTGACAGATACAAGCCTGGCATCCTGAGACACCTTAACCCCTTCAGGAACTGAAATAGGTTGTTTTCCTATTCTTGACATATCTTTACCAGACACTGCAAATTAGTTCACCACCAATATTCAGTTTTTTTGCAACTTTGTTTGAAATCACACCTTTCGACGTGGTTAATATGGCAACGCCGAGACCATCGAGAATTCTTGGAATTTCTCCTGCCCCCACATAAACACGGCGACCAGGCTTACTCTCTCTTGCAATATGCTGGATAACAGGTTCACCATTCCTGTCGTACTTAAGAAAAACGCGCAATTCCTTCTTGACTGGGTGATTAATAACAATAAAGTCCTTGATGTAATGTTCTTCCCTTAGAATATAGAGGATACGTTTCTTAAGATTTGAAGAAGGGACGTCCACCCACCGCTTGCCCATATGCAAGCCGTTGCGAACTCTTGTCAGCAAATCGGCGACTGGATCTGTCATGCTCACTTTTTGTTTTCTCTCCTTATTACCAACTGGCCTTCGTGACGCCAGGAATTTCTCCCTTTAAAGCAAGTTCCCGGAAGCAAAGACGACAGAGACCAAACTTTCTTAGGAAAGCGCGGGACCTACCACATTTTGCACATCTGTGATACTTGCGAACTTGAAACTTCGGTATTTTGTTTGCCTTGAATATGAGTGATTTTTTAGCCATTAATTAACCTCTTCTAAATCAGCCGCCTCTTCGGCGGGCCTGGCTGCTCGCTCAAAGCGATTATCCAGCCTGAACGGAAAACCGAGGGATTTCAGAAGAAGGTATGCCCCCTCATCTGTCTTGGCACTGGTGGTGATAGTGATGTCCAGTCCCCGTATTTTGTCAATCTTATCGTAATCAATTTCCGGAAACACAATCTGTTCCAGGATACCAAAACTGTAATTACCACGGCCATCAAAAGATTTTACGGAAAGACCAGTAAAGTCTCTTACACGAGGTAGAGCAATGCTTATAAGTCGCTCCAAAAATTCATACATGCGCTGGCGGCGGAGTGTTACTCTTGTCCCAACCGGATCCCCCACCCGAAGCTTGAAATTGGAGATGGCTTTCTTGGCTTTAGTTACCACAGCCTTCTGACCGGTAATTGTTGTGAGATCGTTAATGGCATGTTCCAACGCGTTCTTTTCTTCACGAGCATTGCCGATACCGATATTCAAAGAGATTTTTTGGATCCTAGGCACCTGATATGGATTTTTTAACCCAAGCTGTTTCTGAAGTGCTGGAGAGATATTATCCTTGAAAAGGGTGATCAGGTTGGGAAGATAACCATTCATATCAGTCGTATTTTTTCCATTGCCCTTGGGCTTAGCCGATGGCTTCGCTTTGGACTTTACCTTCGGTTTTGGTTTTGCTTTTTTTGTAGTCACTTTTTTCTTTGTTTCGGCCAACAGCTCTCCTAAGAATCGATATCTTCGCCTGTCTTACGGGCGACTCTAATCTTTCTACCAGTGTCCAGTAAACGATGACCAACGCGGGTCCTACTGCCCGAAACAACCAGCATCACATTGGAGGCGTGAACAGACGCTTCTCTTTCAATTATGCCCCCTTGCTGATTCTGTTGGGTCGGCTTCGAATGGCGTTTCATAAAGTTGATTCCCTCAATAATCAGTCGCTGAGACTTGGGATTCACACTGAGCACTTTACCCTGTTTTCCCCGGTCATCACCGGAAATCACTTCAACCGTGTCACCTGTTCGAATTCTCACTATATCACCTCCGGTGCCATGGAAATGATCCGCATAAAACCTTTTTCGCGAAGTTCGTGGGCTACAGGCCCGAAAATTCTTGTCCCCCGGGGTTCACCTGAGTCTGTAAGTAAGACGGCCGCATTATCATCAAACCTAACATAGGTACCATCTTTACGACCAACTTCTTTTCGCGTTCTCACAACCACAGCACGAGACTTTTCACCCTTCTTCACCATACCACCGGGGATTGCCTGCTTAACGGAAACAACAATAATGTCACCGATAGAGGCGTACCTCCGCTTGGATCCGCCTAACACTTTGAAGCAGAGTACTTCCTTCGCACCTGTGTTGTCTGCAACTTTTAATCTTGTTTCTGACTGAATCATGAATCTTCTTTATTTTGTGCAAATGAACTTTAGCGGGTTCTGCCTTTTTCAACTATCTCCGTCACCCGCCACCGCTTTGTTTTACTCATGGGGCGTACGGACAGAATCTTCACTTTGTCACCATTATTGCATTCATGCTGGCCCGTGTCAGCACTGTATTTCTTCTTTTTTATGATATACTTCTTGTACATAGGATGAAGAACACGTCGCTTCACTTCCACACGAACAGTTTTTTCCATACGGTCGCTCACCACCACTCCAGCAAGAATCTGTTTTTGTCCTCTTTCAACCATGATCGTTATGCTTCCGCCTGTCTGATTCCAAGTTCAAATTCATTAAGCACTGTTTTTATCTGAGCAATCTCTTTTCGCAAATAACGTAGCTGGAGTGGGTTCTCTAGTTGCTGGAGCGCCTTTTGAAACTTCAGTTTCTCCAACTCTTTCTGGACATCTATCAAGCGAGATTTTAGCTCATCAATTGATAATTCTTTCAATTCTTCTTTCTTCATACCTTATAAATCTGGATCAACCAGTAAATTCTCTTCGTTCAGACAATTTTGTTCTAACGGATAACTTGTGTCCGGCAATACGGAACGCCTCTGCTGCTAAATCCTTATCAACACCTTCCACTTCAAAAAGAATTCTTCCTGGCTTCACCACCGCCACCCACTGGTCTGGAGCTCCTTTGCCTTTCCCCATTCTCACTTCGGCGGGTTTCTTGGTAATGGGCTTATCAGGGAAAATCCTGATCCACATGCGACCATGCTTTCTGATCTGCCGAATGATTGCTACACGGGCTGATTCGATCTGTCCTGCAGTTACCCAACCGGGCTCCACAGCCTTCATGCCGAAACTACCGAATGCTACATGACTACCCTTGGTGGCCATCCCTCGCCGGCGACCACGATGCTGTCTGCGCCACTTAACTTTTTTCGGCTCCAGAGGCATTAGGTCGCCACCTCCCCGTTACAAATCCAGACCTTAACACCAATGATTCCGTACGTGGTTCGTGCTTCAGTAATAGCAAAATCAATGTCCGATCTCAGTGTCTGGAGCGGAACTCGGCCTTCACGGAATGTCTCCTGACGAGCAATATCGGCACCGCCAAGACGACCTGCTACACGAATCCTGATACCGTCCGCTCCCATCCGAATGGTAGATTGAATCGCTTTTTTTACAGCACGGCGATAACTGATTTTCTTAATAAGCTGCTGAGCAATATTTTCGCCCACCAGTTTTGCATCCATTTCAGGCCTTTTAATTTCCGAGACGTTGACCTGTGTATCCATGGTGTACTTTTCACCCGTTTCAGGGCTGACTTTTGTGGAAAGCTGTTTAACCTCTTCCCGAAGTTTGTCTACATCCTTACCACCCTTTCCAATGACAATTCCGGGCCGCGAAGTATTGATTGTCATGGTGAGTTTCTTAGAAGTCCGCTCAATGTCTACACGAGATATGCCAGCATTAGGAAGACGCTGATTCACATAACGCCTGAGCATAATGTCCTCAGAGACGTAGTTGGAATAATTTTTTCCGCCAAACCAGTTGGAAGACCACGGTTTGTTAATACCCAGTCGAAATCCCGTCGGATGTGTTTTCTGTCCCAAAGTTTCTCCTTTAATCTTTTTCTGCTACAACAACAGTCAGATGGCTGGAGCGCCGTCTGATTCGTGATGCCCTGCCCATGGAGGCAGGACGAAATCTCCGCATGGTTGGTCCTTCATCAACAAAAGCTTCCTTAACAAACAAATCTTCTCCATCCGTATTCGCTGTCTCCTCAGATTGAAGAAAGTTGGAAACAGCTGAATGTATAGTTTTCTCAATCACTCCTGATGCCTTCTGAGGCGAAAAATGAAGAAGGTTCAGTGCCGTCTCAACATCGCGACCACGAATTTGGTCAAGTGTTTTTCTCACTTTTTTTGCCGACTGGCGAACAAACCTCGATTTTGCTACTGCTTGCATCTCTACTATTTTCTGTCACCTGAGTGCACTCTAAATATCCGTGTCGGAGAAAATTCTCCTAATTTGTGACCAACCATATTCTCGGAAATAAATACCGGGATAAACTGTTTCCCATTGTGAATAGCCAATGTGTATCCAACGAACTCTGGAGTGATAACGGAACGCCTAGACCAAGTTTTTATGACCTTCTTTTTACCGCTCTTCTCCATCTGTGAAATTTTCTTTAGCAACTTCTCATCAATGAATGGACCTTTTTTTACGGAGCGGGGCACGGATTATTTTCTCCTTTTCGTAATGTAACGGTTAGATGCCTTATTCTTCTTCCGGGTTTTGTAACCTTTTGTCGGTTTGCCCCATGGCGTGGTAGGATGGCGTCCACCCGATGATTTACCTTCACCGCCGCCCATGGGGTGATCAACAGGATTCATGGCTACGCCACGAACTTTCGGTCGCCTGCCAAGCCATCTTGATCGGCCCGCTTTACCGATCTTCACAGTCTCATGACTTTTGTTACCCACTTCCCCGATGGTGACCATACATTTTTCGTCTACCATTCTCACTTCTCCCGACGGGAGTTTCAAAGTAACCATACCAGCGTCTTTTGCTAGCACTTGTGCACCGGCACCGGCACTGCGGACCATCTGTGCACCTTTGCCAGGTACAAGCTCAACATTATGAACAAAAAGCCCTGATGGAATTTTTGAAAGAGGTAAACAGTTACCAATCTTCAGGGGCGCTTTTTTCTGCGATGAAACAACCTGATCTCCGACTTTAATTCCATATGGTGACAAGATGTAACGTTTCTCTCCGTCAGTATAGTGCAAAAGGGCAATACGGGCAGAACGGTTTGGATCATACTCGATGGCTACAACTTTTGCAGGAATATCAAATTTATTTCGTTTAAAATCGATGATACGGTACTGACGTTTATGTCCGCCGCCGCGGCGTCGGCTTGTGATACGTCCTTTATTGTTGCGACCTCCACTCTTTTTTAGTGGCCGGACAAGGCTTTTCTCCGGTTTACTTTTGGTAATCTCCTCAAAAGTCGATACGGATTTTTGTCGTTGGCCGGGAGTGGTTGGTTTAACTGTTTTAACAGGCATTGTTAGCTTTCAACTCCTGTACCGTAAAGATCAATGGAGAAACCTTCATCCAGGGTGACAACGGCTTTTTTCCAGCTTGACCTCTTGCCTGAAGTCTTGATAACACGGCCGCCGCTCCGGACAGTCATTTGCTTACTTTTCCCAAGGAAGTTCATTGTGCGTACCTTTTTTACTTTCACATCAAACTTCTCCTCCACAGCCCGTTTTATCTCAATCTTGTTTGCGTGTGGATCAACTTGAAAAGCATACATATTCTGAGAATCCTCAAGTTGATTCATTTTCTCAGTGAGAATAGGGCGAAACAAAGTGTGTCTATTCTTATACATGCTAATTCACTGTCAATAGGTCATTGAGTTTCTTCAGCCCCTCTTTTTCAAAAAGCAGAACCTCCGCATCAAGCAGATCATAGGTCGATGCGTTGGTAGCCTCAATAACAGTTACATTGGGAAGGTTTCTGGCTGAAAGCACAACATTCTTATTGCTAGTTACAGGGAAAAAAGTGATTTTTTTTCCTACTATTCCCAGATTGTTCAAAATGTGAGTAAAATCTTTTGTTTTGGGTGATGCCAGCAAAACCTCTTCCACTACCATTATCTCTTTATCACCAGCCCGTTGAGAGAGAACGCTACGACGTGCTAACCTCCTCATTTTCTTGGGAAGTTTGTATTTATAATCCTTCGGTTTGGGACCGTGAGTTACGCCCCCACCTTTCCAAATCGGAGAGCGGATAGATCCTGCGCGGGCAACCCCTCGACCCTTTTGCCTCCACGGTTTTCTCCCCCCTCCGCGAACTTCAGACCGCGTTTTAGTCGAATGTGTCCCCTGCCGCGAATTGGTCATTTCGGACATTACCGCTCGATACACTACGTCGTCATTCGGCTCAATCTTGAAAACTGAGTCTTCCACTCTCACCTTTGAAATCACTTCGCCTTCAAAATTGTGTACAGGTAAATCCATCTTATTTCGTCACCACTACAATTCCGTTCTTTGCTCCAGGTACCGCCCCTTTTAAAAAGAGATGGTGATTTTCAGAATCAACCTTCATCACTTCTAGATTCTTCATTACAGCGGTGCGATTCCCATGTTGACCAGCCATTTTTGTTCCCGGCCAAACCCGAGAAGGGTCAGACGCTTGGCCGATAGAGCCTGGCGCTCTAAGCCGGTCCGACTGACCGTGAGTTTTTACACCCCCAGCAAAACCGTGACGTTTAACAACACCTGTAAAACCTTTACCTTTTGAAACGCCCTTGACTGTTACTAAATCACCTTCCCCAAAAATCGAAACTGTTACCTCATCACCGAGCTCTGGCATTTTCCCATGGCCCATAGGGAATTCTATCAAGTGTTTTTTTGCAGAGACATCCGATTTCTTAAAATGACCTTCAGCCGGACGGTTTGTCTGCTTTTCACTTTTTTCGCCAAAACCGATCTGTATCGCCGCGTAACCGTCTTTTTCTTCGGTCTTGATTTGAGTCACCACACAAGGTCCGGCCTGAAGAACGGTGACAGCCTGGCTTTCCCCATCATGGCTGAACAAGCGCGTCATTCCGATCTTTTTTCCAATCAATCCTGTCACGGTTATGCCTTGATTTCGATATCTACACCAGCCGAAAGATCAAGCTTCATGAGTGCATCAACCGTTTTCGGTGATGCGTTAAGTATTTCGATCAGTCGCTTATGCGTCTTTGTCTGAAACTGTTCTCTCGATTTCTTATTGACATGAGGCGAACGGAGAACTGTGTAAATGGTTCTCTTGGTTGGCAAAGGGATAGGACCGGACAAAACCGCCCCGGTTTGCTTGACCGTTTTCACGATCTTCTCCGTGGACTTATCGATCAGTCTGTGATCGTAGGCTTTGAGCCTGATTCTGAGTGTCTGTGCCGCCACCTATCTACTCCACAATGTCAGTCACAACACCAGCACCAACCGTACGACCACCTTCACGTATGGCAAAACGTAATTCTTTCTCCATAGCAATTGGTGATATGAGGTCAACATCCAAAGTTACACTATCACCAGGCATCACCATCTCCGTACCCTCAGGCAATGTCGATACTCCCGTCACATCTGTCGTGCGAAAGTAAAACTGAGGAC